>OFMU01000026.1_pt1 | contig 156560 bp, 198 predicted proteins | sample 1541861 | NCBI WGS metagenome assembly OFMU01 (sample SAMN04209238, study PRJEB22552) | human gut metagenome | biome: gut; material: feces | host: Homo sapiens | place: USA: Oklahoma
AGCTGCTGGGCGAGGTCGTGACCGACAGCACCAAGAAGAACCTGATGATGCGTGCTGAGGCTGAGTGCGGCGCATGCTCCGGCAAGATGGACCTGGCCAAGAAGGCAAAGGCCCTGAACCTGGATGCAATCCACGATACCGTCCATGAGATGGCAAAGGACGAGGCTCGTCATGGCCGCGGCTTCGAGGGCCTGCTGAAGCGCTACTTCAACGTGGAGCTGTAACGAAAAAAGCTAAAAAATACAATTGTAAAACGCAAGTTTTGCTGTTGGTCATAGGATAATCTGTTCAAATCTGTTCTTAACTGTTTTTATCGGTTGAGAACAGATTTTTTGTTTTGTGGGCAAATCGTGGGCAAAGACCTTTGATTTGACCAGTTTTGACCTCTTTTTCAAACCTTGCCCACAAAAAGCTTGAAAGTTGGCTTGTGGCCTAGAAAAATCAGAGGTGGGAAAATTCGCCATTGTGGGCAAATCGTTGACACCAAACATCGGCCATGATAGAATCAAGTCAGATGAATAGACTAAGTGAGCAAAGGAGTGATATCATGGGTACTATTAGAAAAAGAGGCGACAAGTGGTCGTATCGAGTTGACCTTGGTGCTGTCAATGGTAAGCGTATGCAGAAAGAGAAAGGCGGCTTTGCCACAAAGAAGGAAGCGGCTGCCGCAATGACTCTTGTAGAAAATGAACTGCTTAAAACAGGTGAATATGTAGAAGCAGAACAAAAAATTACAATGCAACAACTATATGAAGAATTCATTGAAGAGGAGGCTCCGCTGACTCGAAAATATACAACCATTGTTCGCTACAAGTCGCTTTATCGAAATCAAATAGAGACTGAATTTGCTTCAAACTATCTGTATCAAATTACAACTGAACGAATTCAAAAATTTATCAACTATAAAGTTAAAGAAGAGAAAAATAAAATGTCTGGCCATTCTGAGCAAGGATTGAGTGCGGCTTATGTTCGCAGTGTTTATAATTTCCTTCTTGTGTTATTTGCTCTTGCAAAGAAAAAGAAATATATCAAAACCAACCCAATGGACGATGTGACTCCGCCAAAAGACTATCGTGCGTATGGCAAGGAGATAAGATATTATACTCAGCCGCAAATCGAATGGATGGATAAACGATTCCAATCAACAAATCTATACACGGCTTACCAACTTGGTTTATATCTCGGCGTTCGTGTAGGAGAGTGTTTTGCACTGCGATTCAGCGATATAGACTGGGACAATAAAACCATTCAAGTTGGGTGTCAGCTTCAATTCCAAGATAAAGTATGGAGCCTTGTCTATCCTAAAACGCCAAACTCTTTGCGCCGTATAAAAATGAATCAAAAACTAATCGACTATCTGAGAGCCCTTCAAAATAAATACGCAAAAAATAAAGAGCTGTTTGGTGCTGGCTGGAAGGGAAGTAACAAGGTCATGGATCGTCGTCCAGAGTTTTATGGAAAGCCAGCTGTGTTAATTACCGTTGATGATTTTATCAATGTTAAACCAAACGGCGAAATGTATGTGACTAGCTCAGATAAAACTCTTGCTCGCATTTGTAAAAAAGAAGCTGGATTTGATTTTAAATTTCACTATCTCCGCCATACCCATGCTACCATTCTTGCAAATAAGGGAGTCAATCCCAGATATGTTATGGAACGTTTAGGACATGGCAAGATCGACGTTACTCTTAAATACTATACCCATATTACAGACGAAATGCATGAGCAAGTTGCAGCTATTATGGATACGGTTATGGGAGAACAGGAGGTTTTTGATAGAAATAATAAAATCAAGGACGGAGAAGATATTTCTGAAATGGCTATCTTAGAAGGAACAGAAGACGCTGGAGAAGATAACGAAGAATAATAATTTAAAATGAGGGGACTTGCAAAAACGATGAACAATCCAAAAATACTTGACCTTGCACTCGCGTTTATATTTCATAGACACCCGGCGGCTAATAAGGCTCAAGCGATTCGTAATCTATCGGATGATGAATTGGCAGCACTCTTAAATGAACTGATCGCACAGCAGGATAATTGCCCGCACACAGTTGGCGGCTGGAAAGAGTGGCTGTCTGAATCGATAAAATAATCAAAGCTAAAAAATGGGGTACTGGTCCAATTAAGGATCAATACCCCATTCGTTTTATATCAGCTCAATATCACTCGGCTCTACATAGCCCGATACATTGACTGAGATTGGATACTTGCCAATGCGGCTTTCAAGATTTGTTACTCGATAGCGCCCGTTCACAAGTTTACCATCAAAAATATACCATTCACCAGAGCGGCGCATACCGCAATGTGTTTGGCTGTTTGAAAATAATATTCCGTCTAATTTAATTTTGTCTCCTGCACGCAGTTGCTTATGCTGCACCATCAGAACGAACCCCAAGTAGCAGGTCCACAGATACCATCCGCAGCCAGCCCATGTCCTTTTTGATACTCAATCAGCTTCGCTTTGGTATTCGCTCCAAAGGTGCCATCAGCTTTAACACCAAGATGCCGTTGTAGTACAGTCACAGCATAAGATGCGCCATTCATAGCGTCCTTCGCACCCTGTCTGATCGTCGGCATAAGTTTGGTTACGCTGATATATTTCGTACCAGATTTACTGATCCAGCGGCTGCGGGTGGCACGTACATCAACGTGAACAAATCCGCTCGTAAGCACAGCGCGGCTGTAATATCCAATACCACCGCTCTTAGCGAAGTAGGGCAGGGAAGATACATACAGTGCGATCCGAATCGGGTCAACGCCCTTGATCCAGATATCAGCGGCAGTGCCTTTACAATGCTGGCTGTTAGGGCTTCCGCCGATTGAGATATTATAGGCAGGAGTACGATACCCAGAGTTGATGTGGACAGGAGCGCCAAAGTGAGCGCGAATCTGTTCCAGCACTTCAATCAGCTGGCTATCGATCAGAACTGTATCACTCTTATCGGAGCAGGCGAACTCATAGACGGAAAAATGAGCTGACACCTTTTTATTCCAGTCCTTCTTCATAGAGTATGTAATAATACCCATTTCATCACACCTTCAATTCTTTTTGAACTCGTCCTTGATTTTATCGTTCTGGATGTCCATCTCTTTGACGGCGGCCTCAATCATTGTCTCAATGGTCGGAGTGATCTTCACACCCAGACGTTCCAGAGCCTCCATAACGTATTTCTTCTTGTCGGCCTTTTCGATAGCGCCGGTTGCACCCAGCTTCTCTGCGGCACGAACAGCGATCTGCACCAGCTTGTACACGCCGATCTTTTTCAGATAGGGGATACCGTAGGCCATAAAGGCAGTACCAGCGCCAGCAATAACCAGGCGGACGATAACAGAAACCAGCTCATTGATAATATCCATCATAATAAACCTCCAAAATAAAAAAAGCCCGGGACACGCAGTCTCGGGTTAGTTCATAGTATTCTTTGTGTTCTGACCATCGATCAAATAGTTTTCCAGTGCAGCCTTGGCCTCCTTCATTGGCTCGATTGCATTGCCGTCGATACCGTGGCTAAGGAGCGCAAGCAGAGCCTTCATGGTGACATTGTTGCCTTGTTCACTGTGGCCGATACGCTGTTCTGCTTCGAGGATCTTGCGGTCATGTACTTCCAACGTGATGCTGTTTTCTTTCTGGTGCTCTTCTAGGGAGACCAGCTTGGATTGAAACAGGTCAAGCCTGTCTTTGTCTGCACTCAGCTTTCTATTGACTTTTTCAAATTCTGCATCGTGGGCGCTCAGTCGCTCGTTCTGCTTGTTGTCAGGGGCTTTCGCATGATTGATTGCCTTGATGATAACAGCGATAGCGGCTGAAATAGCAGTAATACCACCACAGATACTCAGAACCATGGTCTACAGCTGCTGTATGGTAAAAGAATAGACGTGAGGTGCGGAGTTCAAACTTCCTATCATGTCTTCTCACCACCATTCGTACCACTATCTGTGTTTTTGGCTTTCAGTGTTTCATTGATCGCGGTCAGCTGTGTAACAATTGCGTTTAGTGCCGTCACGATTTCTTTGCCTGTCTCGTCTAATAACAGCGGCTTTAATATTTCCTGCGCCATAATTCCTCCTTTCAATTGACAAAATTCTATCAACGTGATATAGTGAGAGCTGTACAAACCCTCCATCGGGCAAGTACGGACTCATTTCCTATGAGTTGTTGCGTGAGTTAGAGTCTCTGTGATGTAGCCATCGTCACAGGGGCTCTTTCTCTTTATGTGCGTTTTCCGCCATCACATACAGTACGCCAATGATAATGCGGGCTCTCTTCGTGGAATAGAATGTGACGCAGCCAGTCATCAACAAAGATGCACAGTAGAGCAAGGAAAAACCATAGCACTGTAAATGGCAGGCAGATTTGGCCCAGTAGATTGAACGGCAGGGAAGAGTAGTCCCAGATATGCAGGCCAAGCATCAGATTCAGCGGGATACCCACCACAAGCTCCATGGCAGTCACAAAGATTGCGCCGATACCGGCTTGCTTCCAAAGCGGCATTTCCCAGGGAATATAGTTATTCAGTCCACCAATCACAAGAAAGCAGATGCCACCAACAGCAGCCATCGTCCAGTGAGAGTGTCCGCGCCACAGGATCTCGATGCAATAATAAAGGCACCCTCCGATCAAAAAGAGAATGCCGCATTTGATTAGTTCACGAAGTTTGTTGATCATTCGGTCACATCCTTATCTGCATGAAGATCCAGATATTCTGCCAGTACAGCATCATAACTGATTTCAATAGCGTCTACTTCTGCGGTTGTCGTACATGCCTTGATGTCAACCTCCAATTCCTGCTGATGAGATACGAAGGGCTTCACATACACACCAATCGCCAGTGCCAAAGCGGCTAGATCATCATAAGTCCACTCTACACATTCATCACCGGTAGAATTCCATGTCAGTTTAAAAGGCTGCCCGGCGGCTGTAGAGATCTGATATAGGGAAAGGTTGCTTGTAAGAAGAGCTTGCTTCTCGCTGGTGACACTGTAATACTTGCCGTCAGACCATTGAATTGGATGCAGAGACAGGAAGGTAGAAAGGTTATTCTTACTCTCGTTGATGCGCATCTCTTTATAGCGATTAAGACGCTGTGTTAGTTCTGCTTCAGTGTATAGGACGTATTTCATCACATCGACTTCTTCGTCCCATGCGTCTTTTGCTTTTACACCTTCAACATCAATGACTTTTTCTACGTCTTTGCCACCATTCGGATATTCAGCAATAGTCTCCTAGTGATACTGCTCTTCAACACCTTCAATTGCTTCATGGTGCACCGTTTCCTTAGCGGGCTCAAGATAGCCTTTTTCAAGGTCGGGATTTTCGATAATATTGCCAGATTCATCAATTGTTTTCATAGTATTTCTCCTTTCCAATTAGCCAGTACGCCGCCACATATAAACATAGTAGGCTGCTGGCTGAACAGTCGAGCTTCTACCATAAATCGAATTACACAGAGAAGCATCAAACCGTGCACTAATAACTTTTGGTGTGCTGCTCCATGTCGAAGAAGACAATTCCGAGTTGCCCTGCCATGTCTGTGCAAACGGAGCCCTACAAGCGGGAGCGCCCCACGAACCTTGAATATCCAATGCGGCATCGCTTCCGCTGCTAATATTAGGCAGACCGGCATCTACGGTCGAGCCTGCGCCATGAGAACTTGAAACACCCATCAGAACACGCTCGGAAGCAATACTCTCCTAGCTGCCACCAAATATGGAAGCAGGTGAGGTTGAACTGGTGGACATGTAGATAGCACCGACGGGATATGACGAAAGCGCTCCACCATCAAGCGTAGCTTTGTTGTAATTTACACCTGGATAAGACGTTGTAGGGGAAACGCTTTGCTCATTGTTAGTGTATGTGCTGGTTTTAACAGTCCAGTCAGCATCCCAATCTGCATAAAGTCTATATTGACCACCACCACGAAGCCAGAATACTGCAACAGAGCCATTTGTCATTTGACTATATCCTGCTGGATTTGCATTTGACGAAGTCTAACCATATGAGTTATCCAAAAGGATACTTTGTCCACTTGTTGTTCCCCAGCCACAAGCCATAACAAGCATGTCAAGATTTACAGTAAATCCACTGCTGTGGGTACTCCAAGCTGGTTTTGAGCCACTATTTAGTTGGACATTACATTTGATATGGTGTAGTCCACTATATGGAATACCGTTCATACTAACAACAGGATACCAAGTGTTTTGGTCAAGACTTGTTAAACTTACCCACTGTGCTTTATTGAACAGGGTTTGAGAAGCATAATCAGCAGTAGATGCCGAAACGGCTTTCCCATCAGCCTTCAAAAACTGATCTTTATTAACAGCACGAAGCTCGTATCCGTTCCACGCAGCAAGCTATGAATAATCACCGTAGTTCAAGCCGGATTTTGAATATGCAAAGGTCGATGTTGTTCCGCTGTTACAATCTTTTACACCGGCAACAATTTGATTTCCAATCGTGGCACTTGTAATGATAGTGCCTTCCTCAGCTGGTAACAGCACAGTGGTTTCTCTATTTGTTCCAGCGCTATAATCTGCATCAGAAGTATACGCAAAACGCAGATTGTCATTCTGATAAGTTGACATAACCCAATATCCATTTGCACTTTTTACACCAACAACTGGTCGGTAGCTTGTCCCGGTTTCAGGATTAGAAAGAGGAACACCATCTCTTGCTCCAATGTGAGACGTGTTTATACTTCTCTTTATTTGTCCGCTCATCGTTCCACCAGTTAACGGCAGTGCGGCTACATTATCCACATTTCCAAGCCCAACATCGTTCTTATCCAATGCTCTGAATGTGGCAGGACCATCTGCTGCTGTAGGTGCAGCTAAAACAGTTCGCTTGGTGCGATTTAAAGTTGGGTTATACACATGTGTATCATAATTTTCGAGCTCGTTTACCTTGTGATTATGTCCAACAGCAGCATATAACGTATCCGTCTTCGCTTTGATCCAGTTCTATAAAGCAGCCAGCGGTCTGCGGGTGTACTTCGTGGTCGCACTGCCATCACCACTTGTAACTGTAGCGCCAACCATAACAGTATCAGCGTCTTCAACAGCGTCAGCACTCGTCTCCAGTGTATCTACCAATTCGCCCAGGTCATGCGTATGATCGGCAGGGGAGATACCCTCTGCGGCCAACTCCTCGCTTGTCATTTTATCTGCTGTCGCCACATGGCCTGTATTATCTACACTGATTCGATACACACCAGCCTGTTTTGGTTCGTATACCGGGTGAGTATAATTATTTGCTTCAGCTTCAATACCATCCAGCTTTGCTTTATCGGCCGAGCTCATCAAACCATTGTTTTCAGTGGTGGCTGGCTTTGGGTCGCTTAAACTGGCAAGCTTCTTTTTTTCTTCTGTTGTATAGTCGTTGCTGGACAAGCCGAATCCTTCGATTTTATCTACCTTTGTTCCAAGCATAGCCTCGATCGTTTTCCAGAGGTGAACCGCACCCGCTCTGTCTAGCCAACTTTTCTTTTCATCGTTCATCGATATGTGATCGCCTCCTTAATGCTATGTTATGTGTCGTTAATACGATGCGCATAGCTGTTATATCAGTTTATGGAATTTAAAGATAAAATCTACCGTAGCAGTGCTGTCCCCACCAGTTACTGCATTCATAGAAGCCTTAATTTGTAATCGAAGATATTTTTTATCTGTTACATCACTTCTTTGTGTTCTTAAATAAATCGCTTGATTATTCGTGGCATGACCAGCACAATGAAGTGATATTTCGTTTGAATTGGTGCTGTTTGTGATTCCATCGAACTATTGCATTACTCCACAATAGATATCTCTATAAATACTACAAACGACTTTTTGCGGAGCACAAGAAACTACATAGGTGCCACTTGGTAAATCTGCACCCATAATTCCAGTATCTTGCCACTCCGTAGTCAATGTCAACGTTTTTGTGATAGTGATAATTTCATCATCCATTTTGCTCTTAATCCAGCTCCACAGCGCACTCAGTGGCCTACGCACATAGCCACTTGTACTTTTCATCACAACTTCGTCAGAATCTGTGTGTGTGGGGGGGGGTAGAAACAGACTGAAGTTCCAACGGAATGTAATCGCTACTGTTAATACTCATATTTCCTAAAGCCATAATTCGTACCTCCTTTAAGCGGTGCGCTTCCAAACATATACTGCCAAATACGGTGGCATATTTGAATTTCCACTTGTTGTAGCTCTGTTTAAATACGAAGCAGAAGATGTACTAGTGGAACCAGATGAAAGACCGCTATTTCTTTTTGTCGAAACATCTTGTACCCAAATAGAATCTTTATAACCAGTTTCGCTAGTCCCGTTATAAGTCAATGTTCTAATTGCTGTAGTATCATCGCCAACGAAAGTAGCATAAAAAGCATTATATCGAATGCCGTAACTGTGTGAGTGTGTCGTAGAACCACCAGTTGAACCGGCGCTATAGCCACTACCAGCTGCTAATAGAAATTGATTTTGAATTTGAGTCTAAGAACCGCCGAATAAGCTTGCCGGGCTGGTGGAACTGGTGGACATGTAGATCGAGCCGACGGGGTAAGGGTTGGTGACCCCGAGCCAGCTTTTCAGCACATCCTTGGAAACATCTTTAATCTTCGTACCGTTGTCCGTATAACCGGCAATGTGCGTCAAATTTGAGGTTGTAAGACCCGCAGATGCATAGCCGATTTCAATTGTTTGGCTGCCAGCGTAATCCTTTACGGCAAGCGCTCTTGTGGCATCTCCTCCCGCGCTCGAGCTTCCGGCATAACTGTGCGTATGCGCACTCGGTTGAAACGTACTCGGCTTATCCGTCACGGAATTCCAGTCCGTCTTGATGCTCTTGAACTTGTCGCCCACAGTCTTTGCGTCTGCTGGCATACCTTCCTGTGTCAATCCAGTATCCGTGATAATGTCATTTCCGCTATTCATTTCTCCTAGCGCCATAATAAACCTCCTTATAAAACAAATATTTTAGTAGCGAAAATTGCCACAATTATGCGGTGCGGAGCCAGGTGTAGACAGCGTAGTATGGTGGCATATTATTATGGGCAGTTGAATTACCGAAACTATGTGACACAGGATAGGCTTTGTCCTCATACACATTTATCCATCCATCTTTGCCAGAACCAGCGGAGAGCAGTCCGATTGATAAGTATCTTCCGGTGTCACCAACACTCCCCGGATTAGAATATATATGTCCTTCATGTTTTGGCATCTCATCAATTGTCAACGTATGTGTCGCCTCGCCACCTGTACTCTTAACAGGATACGTACTGCTTGCGGCAATCAACATACGTTCTTCAATTTTCTGCCACTCTCCACCAAACAACTCAGCGGGGCTTGTTGGTTCTACACTTTGATAAATACTTCCAATAGGGTGATCGAGTAACTTCTGTTCTTCCTTGGCTACCTTGATTGCCGCCGCTATCTTATTATCTACTTGTGCCTTTGTATATCCCTCAACAACAGTACCGCTACCGCTGTCGGTTTGTCCGCCACCTTGCACGATATAATACTGAGCTGTAATCGCAGTCGTTGGAACCGATACAGCTCTCAGACGCACATATCCATCAAACGTCTCCGGGTTTGCAAACTGAGCATAAGAAGCCGCCTTCGCACTGGCAGGTGTTACACTGATAGAAATAACATCCTTTGAGGTGATCCCATCGATGTCGAAGTCAATATACTTTGAATATCGGTCCACCGTGTCGTCAGTAAGCTAACTTGTGGTTGGAATAGTCAGCGTGTGGATATTGATCGTGTTTGCCTTTACCTTCAGCTTTTCGTCAATCTCATTCTGCTGATAGTACCGCTCATCATGGGTGTGGTCGCTATCGCTTTTCTTAGATAACTTCACATTGACTTCATCTTCTGTATAATAGCGGTCATCGTGGTTATGTTCTGTATTTGCTTTCCCCGCCAGAGCACCACCAACAGCCTTAGCATCTGCGGCGAAATTTTCTTTCGTCAGTGTTTTATCCACTGCAACAGAATCCAGCTTCAACTTGTCAAGCTCAGTACGCACATTGGTCAGTCCGGTATCAGCCGATTTTGCGATACTCAGCGCCTCAGAGATCTTTGTGCCGGTCACCTTTGCATCAGCAGCACGTCCAGATACAGTCAGTGTCGCATCCACCACAACCTGCGGTGTAGGCAGGGGATTGCCGCTGTCATCAACCATGCCACCGGTGATCGCATCGATTTCGTCATTCGTCAGTGCAGCCAGCAGGTCATCCGGATGCGGGGTATCAATCGTGATATCGCCCGTCTCACCAGTTGTCACTGTGGTCACACCACCACCAGCGATTTTGATTTTACCCTGCACCGTACCATTCAGGATTAGATTGATATTAACTTCGCCATTGACTGCGTTTTTGTCGGATTCCAGTGTGAATTTTGATGGGTTCAAAAGAATCCAGTCATCACCACTATAAACATACAAGCTGTCTGGACGCAGGTAGTAAATCTTATTAGACAAAGGAGCCAGCGGAAGCGAGCTTACGATCTCCAAGTCTTTGCTGATTTGAATTCGTCTTGTGCCGATATCTCGATAAGTGCTTCCGGTATCAGTACATACGATCAGTTGGCCGTCAATCACAGGAGCTTGATCCAGCTGAGATTGTGCGACCTCGCGTAATGATAAATTTGCCATACTCAACTCCTTTGCTTAATAAGATTCACCACACAGCGTCATTGCCATGTGGTGAAACAAATCAATTAGCCATCAAGAGATTTCCAAATAATAGCGCTTTCCAGCACCTGTACACGGCCATCCATGGTGGTATTCAGACTGTATGTATAAGTCTTTGCACTAGCCAGAGCAGCATCAGCCTTCTTTGTTGCATCGGCAGCGGCAGTAGAAATCGCCTCAGCCTTCGCAGTAGCCAGCTCATCCTGAGTAGGCTTTGCATTCCAAGCGGCGCGCTCGTTGGCAGTGATATGCTTTACAGCGTCATTGATATGCTCGTCCAGCTTGTCATTGACGACCTTAACATTCGCGTCTGCTTCAGCCTTTGTGTAAGCGTCCGGCACCGCAACATACAGACCATCTTCCTCAACGGTGATGCTGTTATTGCCCTTGGTAGACACACGCACATTGACAGAGACCTTATTATCATCAGAAACAGTGACCTCAGCAGTAGGAGTGGCCACGCCAACATAGATATCGATCAGAGCGCCAACAGGGATTTTCACGACCTCGCCAGTGGTAATAGTCAGTTCGATCTCGTGGGTCTTTGTGTTGTAAGTACCTGTCTTCACAACCAGATCCTTGCCCAGATTGATCACCAGCTCATCGCCGCCAAACACAGGCAGCTTGATGGTGCGAGTCTCAGCATCATAGGTTGGATCATGGGTCAGGCCGCTCATCACGGTGGGAACAGGAGCACCGTTCTTTGCCACACTCAGAGTGCCGGTAGCAGGGGAGTAGGTGACATCCGTAACAAATAGACCTTCCTTGCCCTCGGTTGCGGCGATTTTTGCATTCACATAGTCTGCCACAGCCTTGGTGGTGGGCAGATTGTCGTTGCTTGCATCCGCATTGGGAATCTCAGTCACAATGGGGCGATTCAGCTGTACAAACTCAGAACCGTTCCAGATGTGGAAGGTATAATCAGTCATACGGATATACAGCAGGCCCTGAATCTGTCCGCTTGCAGGCAGAACGCTCACCAGCTTGCAGCTCTTGGTGTACTCATCTGTACCCTTGAAAATCTGGCGTGTGTCTGTAATAAAATACAACGTGTTGGCATCTTTGGTAGTCAGCTTATCATAATTCGCTTTTGTACCGTAACCAAAATTTACATTTGCCATTTTTTGCCTCTCTTTCTTAAAACTCTTGCCAAACAAAATTTGTCGGCTCAACATAAAAAGGTTCAATAGAAAAAAGCCCCGTGGCTTCGCTTTGTTGAACGATCCACGGAGCATATTTACCATTTTCGTCTTTCACCATAACGGTTTGACCTGCATAAGTGTCTTCCGTCTCATTTAATTGCTCGTTTGCTTCAGTAACGCTGGCGAAACAACGATTGCGGGGACGAATCTTTTGAACGGATAGGTCATCACGCACATACATGAACTCCGAGGAATCCTTTGTGATGATCATATCCCTGCCATCCAACATTCCCAGCGCAATCGCAGGTTCTACATCTTCGGCGTTACCATATCCAAGCTTAGAATATTTAGCCTGTGCCATCTTTGCCTCCTTATAAAAGAAGCGGATGGCTTAGAACGGAACCACCCGCAAACTACCGTCTTCAGTTTCGACGCTCTCCTTAGTAATCTTGACCGCACTGCCGATCGGCTTACCGTTGGCCAGCAGCTGCAGGGTATGGTCGTCGTTGTAGCTCAGGTCATCAGCCTTACCATCCAGAATAGCGTTGTTACGATCACTTAGTGCCTTGATCTGTGCATTCAGTGCGATAATGCGCTGGTCAAGTGCGCCTAGAGCCTCATCAGGAACAATGTCGATCCAATTCTGGATGGGAACAACAGTGATCACACCGGGGCCAACCTTGCGCACGTGCTGAACAGTCGTGCCATCTGGGTCCATTGTTACATCAACGAATGTCAACTGGATCTGGATATCGCCCGGCTCATTGGTTAGGTTGGTGTCGATAGGCAGCTTATACTCCAGCTTGTTCTTATAAAGCTCTTCTGATTTCTCAAGAATCTCTGTCTTATATCGCTTGCTGATGGGCAGAACGTACTCAAGCATCACGGTGAATTCACTCATGTCAACGCCCTTGTATGTAGTGTCAGCCAGAAAGTGAAGGGTATCTACCTGCTTACTGCGCTCCATAATGCGTTCCCGTTTGCTTACGGTCAGCGTATTATCCTCATTGATCAAAAAGGTATACATATCACACCTCCCTCCTGATGATATACAGATACTCGTCCTTTGAGATTTTGTGTCCGGCAAACAGATTATCCAAGAGCTTATCCTGAATCATTCCGCCATTATACAGCCGATGCATACTCTCAACGAACTCGCTATATTTCTTCTCGTCACTCATAGCAGCCCTCCTTGAATCAAACTCAAAGTGTAAGCATCAATAATAGCCTCAGGCGTTTTACCACCCAAGGCTTTCAGCTGCTCATATTCATACAGGTCAATTTCCTGCAGTTCCACGGTATCATACTCGGGGCATGGGATGAGATAATACCCGTCCACATGCCAGATATGACTGCCGTCACTGCTGATAATTCCCTGTGCATCATCCTCTGTGCAGTTCACCATAATGTCGTGCTTGGGCTGATACTTTACAAAGCGCAGGTGGTCAAGAGCATCGATCACCCGGCCATTTTTCAATACCTTGTAGTACACTCTCAACACCTCCTTAAACGCTGAACATTAAGCGGATACCCTGTTCGTTGTTTGCAGGGGTAAATCCGTAATATTCGCCAGTCACAGTCACAGACCAGAAATAGCTGCCATACTGAGCATTCGGGCTTCGTGTCCAATATGCAGCGGGATTACCATTCTCGTCATTACAGATGCGACTGGTATTATCGGTCATAAAGCTGATTGCCGTACCTTCGTAAATATAAGGCTCGACATTCTGAGAGGGGAACAGCTCGGCCACAGAGGGCAGATAGAAATAACTGTCCGCAGTCACAACCTCGCTGCTCTTATCGCCAATGGTACTGCCAACCTTGACCTGTTTGATGATCTGTTGCCAACCAATCGGAAGAGCATTCAGAATACGACCGTCAAGGAATGTACGGATATTCGCACTTGCCCAGCCGCCAGTGTTGGTGGAACCAGTATTTAGAGTCATCTTCTGTCCGAGTAGTCCAGCCTGAATAAAGCTGATAGAACAACGCTTGTTGGAATTGTCGCTCAGGTAATACTGTTTGAAACCACAAGCCTCAAAGGTGAAGTCTTCATGTGTCCATGCGGCTAACTTCCGGCAGGCAGCATCACCCAGGTCTGTATACCAGAGCTTGCCCCAATAGATCGTACCCTTTGCGTAATGCTCATAAGCACCGTCGTCTGCTTTAGCACAACCAAATACCAGAGTGGCGTTCGTCTGTGTGGTGCGAGTGCGGTTCAGCTGAATATAGCCAATCTCAGCAGCAGTGGTATTTGCCGCATAAACATGGATGCCATTTTCACCCTTGGTGTGGCGCAGAACGATCATGTCACGAGCACCCAGATGAGCACCGTTTGTAGACTCAGTGCCCCATGCAACCTTGGAGCCATTGTTGACCCAGAAGCGGAAGCCGTTCATGCCGTTGGTCTGGAAGCACTGAGCAATCACAGAGTTTGCGGCAGAATCTTCGTCGATTCGATAGTCCAGTGCCATAACCCAGCTGCGATCCTCAGACAACAGAGATACGCCGGTGTCGACATAATTCTTGCCAGTAAAGATCTTCGGCTCGTTGAACAGAACTTTCTCTTCCACGTCGCTGAAGCTGAAGTCGTTGCCCATCTGTATTGTGATAGCGTCTTTGTCAGAAACAACACTCTGCTCCAGATTCACCTTGGTCATGGCATAAATCTCAACAGGGCGCAGGTCACTCAACTGCTTATCTCTGAAGTAGCCGCTGACGTATTCGCACACATCATAGACAGCATTGATATCCTTGTCGCCATTGACATAGCCGCCCTTGTCCCAGCCACTGAACAGATAATATTTGTAAGCAGTCTCTTCGGTGGTATAGGTCGGTGTGTCGCCATCGTACAGAACCATAGACCCATACGGGGCGGTCGTCTGCTGTAACACAGCGCCACGATTCATATAGCGCACACGATACTGACGCACAGATTCATCGTACACAGCAGTAACAGTCTGATTCTCAAAGACAGGAGTGAACTCGGTGTCCCAGCCGCTGAATGTAAACACCGTGCTGATGGTACTCGGGAAGGTAGGTGTCGGGATCGGATTGTCAGAGCGGGTCACAGGGTCAACCGCACGCTCACCCTTATCGATGTACTGGATATCCAGAACAGCGCCATCCTTATTCACGAACTTCCAAGCATACTGGTTGATCATGGTATTGTAAGTAACCTCCAAGTCAGGCCAGCGCTCAGTGTACAGCAGCTTCTCACGCTCACGGATAATAGGCACATGCACTTTGCCTTCCACAACAGAGTGGTCAGTGTTGTAGCCATTTTCATCCAGACCGCTCATTTCGTACAGGCGATTCAGCAGGGAAGTATCAGCCAGCTCCCAATCAATGCCGGTGATGCGCACACGGTTCAGGTTGGTGCACTTGCCCAGCATATCTTTTAGATCGATGGTTACACACTTCTCAACAGTTAGCGTAGTGATATTGGTGTAATCCTCAATGGTCAGATCAGTTAGGTAGTTCAGGTTCTTTGCGGTCAAACTGGCGATTGCAGGCAGGTGGGCGATTTTGATCTTTCCGCCGCTTGCAAAGGAGACACCGGTAACACCAGAGCCGTCAGCATAGAACTCGGTCAGGCTGGTGCATCCGGTCAGACCAATAGACTTCTTCAGGTTCGGCACGTTCTGCAGGTTCAAATGTTCCAGCAGAGTGTTGTTACCGACAGCAAAGTCTGTCATGTTCGTATTCTTATAGCCGCTCACAGCAGAGCCAACTTTCAGCTCTGTCAGCTTAACCCCGTGGCTAAAGTCAACATAGCCGGGATAGAAGCCAGAGATATCACCAATGCTCTGAATGATAGAAGCGTTATAAATATAAACTTCAGTATCGTTCATTGCAGTGATGGGACATTCAATCGTGTAGGTCTGTCCGCGTTTGCCACGCACCTTTACAGGGTTAGAGCCATACAGAACAGAGACATAGGTATCAGCGTAGGGTGTGATATGGAATGTGCCGTCCGGTTTTACGCCAGCCCAGTTGGTTGGAGTATAACCACGAATGGTCATATCATCGCTGGTTGCGGCAGAACCGGAATACTTAGATGCCATGTACTTTTCCTGGTAGCGCTGGAACTGCCGACGCTGATGCCGCTTGTTGCCATGCATCATGGGCAGATAGCTAGTGGTGTTGATGGTGGGATCTTCGTAAGTACGGAAATATTTGCGCCGCATATCCATAATCCAAAGCTTTTCGGGCTTCACATCCTGATAGTCCTCGAACTTTTTCAAAATACGAGTTGCACTCCATGCCAGCGCATTCTCACGGTTGCGGAACATCGCTGCAATCTCATCGGGGAACAAATCACGCAGCTTGCACCACAGCTTGGAGTCAGCAGCGTTAAACACATTCTTTGTGCCGATGGTATCAGTATCCTCGTAGCCATAAGTCAGAGTCAAACCGCCCTCGTTATCATTGCCCATGGCGGTATCGTTATCGTAGTCAAAGCAGAAGTCCCAGTGAACCAGATCGCTGGTGTGCGGGAACACGTTCTTTGCACGGTTGTCAACCATGGTATGGCGCTCAGTAAACAGATAATGGAAAATAGCAGAATCCAGATCAAAGTGATCCTTGAAATGTGCCTTGAATTCCTCATCATCCGCATTCACCACCCAGTTCTGAGCTGTGATCCACGCCTGTTTTCCGGCCTCGATCTCTTCCTCAGTGCAGGCAGGGTTGCTGTAACGGAACTCAAAGGAGTGGTCGCCGTCCCAAGTTTCCTGTGAGAAATCGCCGCTCAGGAAGCGGGTCTGCTCATCGGCGTTGTTGTCGATCTCAACGATAAATTCCTTGTGATTCTCGGGGTCCATGCCCATCGTATCTTTGTTCTTTTTGGAGTTGCCAATGTCGCCGCAGGCATAGAAGTGCCACTGACCATCGTTAAATACGGTCGCATTGGTGGTGTCAGTCTCCTGAAGGAACACGACACAGGGATAGAACGCCATGGTATCACGCACTTTGGGATTATCCTTTTTAGCCTTACGCACATAGGGGTTGAATTCATTAAACTCATCTGCCAGCAGGGAGTTGTTTGCATTCTCAGAGGAAGCAACATTAACCTTGATGTTAAAATACTTCTCAGGAACGCTGTTTTCGGTCAGTGTATAAGTGTCACCGGTAGTGTCGTCACCAAACGTAAAGCCGCCCTTGCAGTTAATGTCAATGTTTCGGGCAGATGCGCCATAGTGGTCGGAGCTGGTGCCTTGACCCTTATGGGAGCCGGTAGCAGTCCAGTTATCTTCCTTAGCACGACCATTCTTATAGATCTGCTGGATCGTAGTATTGGCGACTTCGTTCTTCTTGCCGGTGGTAAAAGTAGGGGCGGAGATCTTGATGATACGCAGATCTGGGCACTTCTCTGCCAGCAAGTCAGGAGTCAGTTCGCCGCTTGCGTCCGTAATGTCGTTGCGCATGTAGCGAGAAACCATCTCTTCGGCATTCTTCGCATCAGCAATAAAGTTGTCCAGAATCTCGTCATCCGTCAGGTTCATACCGTAGCTCTTCATGCGGTACACGATAACATCGCAATCGTCAGAGCCAATGGTAATGCCAACGGGAGCAGCCTGAGTAAAGCTGTCACTGGTGTCATACAGTTCAACACGGCAGGGGATACCGTCACACCACAGAACCATCTCGCGGAACTGCTTGTCAGGCAGAATGTTGAACTCGAACTCAAGGAAATCGTCCTCACAGATAGGTAAATCAATACTGTTCTGGTGGCTGGTCAGCGTAACTTTCTGAGCCTGAATGTTCAGACCAACACCGCCATTCAAACAGGTTACAGCAGTAGCATCATAGTTGCGGACATTCGTGGTCTTAAACACCAGCTTAAAATTCTTGCCGCTCTTCTTTGCATCGTCTGCGAAAAGCTTGTAGCTGATAGTAGCAGTTGTACCGGCCTTGACACAAAAGTAGGTGTCGCCATCTTCGTCGATCTGGTAGCCACCGTTCACCCAGTCAAAGTTGTCGCTGACAGTCATCTTGTTGCTGCCGGAACTCCACAAACGGTTCACGTCTGCATTGCTGCGGCCAGCGGGGTTAAAGTCCAGCATCAGGCCGGTCTTAACAGGCTCAATGGTAATACCCAGGTCTTTGATCTTTGCGGTGATGCTCTTGATGGTAGCGCCGCAAGTAATGGTCAGAGTGTGGGTGCCAATATCAGAAGATTTAAAGCTCCAAGTCTGAGCAGTACGGCCAACAGTCAGTGTAGAGGTCTTAATGCCGTCAACTTCCAGTGTAATGCTTGCAGTAGAAGAAGCCGGGTTATAGACAGTGTAAACAATGCCGGTGGTACTGTACTGCTTTGCGGTGAACTCCTTTGTGGCGCAGCTGATGATCGGTGTGTTATTGCTTTCCTCTGCCCACATGATATCTTTGTAAATGGTGTTGCTGGTCACAGCTTTGCCATTGATATTTGCAGTCATGGTCACTTCCAGCAGGTGAGCGCCGTGTCTCTGTGCCGGGATCGCATAGGTCATCTGTCTGCCGGTAACCGCAGTTGTAACACTACCAATCTTTTTGCCATCCAGAGTAAAGGAAACGTCCTTATTGATATTTCCGTATGGAGTAAAGCGGAAAGTAACTTCACCACTATAAACCAGAGAATCATCGAAAATACTCTCCAGATAAAACTCGACAATGTTGATATTCCAAGTCTTTGAACCCATGCTGCCAACGGAGTCAGTGACCTGCAATTTGATCTTGTTGTCGCCATTGTGCAGATACTGGGTGATATCAAAGCTGTTCTTGCCCTGATAAACAGTCGAAGTTGCGACCTTTGTGTTGCCAACATACCATACGCCGGTAGCATCGCCCGTGTCTTCGCCAGAGTTATCCACAGAAGTAAAGTTGAACTCGACAGTTGCGGTGTCGCCCTTAACAACAGCGATAGAGGATTCGCCAATACGCTCAATCGTGATGGTAGAGGTGCTGCCACCGCCACCACCGCCACCTTCAATAATGACAGTGGTCTTGACCGTGCCGTTCTCCAACAGGTTCAGCTTAGAATCTTCGTAAGTGATATCGTACTCGCGGCCAGAATTCTCATCTGGCTTAAAGTCTTTCAAGGTTTCCTGAATCTTGGCGATATCCGTATTGGCAAGGTCAACAGAGGTCTGAATGCCGCCAACCGTATTTTTCAGGCCGCTCACATCGCTGGAGAGCACGTCAACGGTTGTCTTGTCTGCTTTCTTATCGAGCAGTGCATCAGTAGCTTCCTTATTATAATAGGAGGACTTCAGTGTCTCCGGCAGGTCGCCAACACTGTCCTTCAGTTCCTGCACGACGGCATCATTTGCGGTCTTGTATTCAGTCAGCTCAGTCTGGACAGGGGTCACAGCAGTGCTGATTTTATTGTCCACAATGCCGTTGTACATGCTTACCCACTCAGCAGAAGGGTCAGTGTTTAACTTGATCTTTGTGATCTCTTCGGCACCATTCAGGAACGTCAGGGTGCGAGTATCGTTGTCATACTGCACATTGAAATTTGCCAGACCATCAACGGCAGCAATCTCACCACGCAGCATCGTAACAAAGCCATCAACCTCGTCCTTCTTATAGAACTGCGCCAGCTTTTCATCCACACTTGCAACTGCATTCTTTGCGTCCTGTGCGCTCTTCTCAGCAGCGGATGCGGCAACCTGTGCTTCGCCAACCTTCTGACTCATTGTTGCCAGGAACTGGGTATACCAGTCGTTGCCAGTCGGATCAACCATTTGCTTGCCGGTCAGCGATTTCAGCACATTCAATCGGCCATTCGGGCGGGTGCGCCACAGATAGCTCTTGGTGGTGCTTGTATTCGGGACATTCACAGCGCCGGATGCCATGATCTCAAACTGCAGCTCGCCATCTTTTGCAGTAGCATCATTTGCCACCAGCCAGTAAAAGCGGATCTTGGTATTGCTGTAGCTCACGTTGATAGGGGAAGCGTAATTCTCTTCTCTGTCTGCATTCAGGTAGTGGATCTGAATCGTCATCTGAAGCAGGTCAATACCATCGTAGTAACGCGGCATTTCAAACGGAATAACCTGCGAGTTGGATTCCTGTGTGATATTGATCTGATTTGCATCCAGCTGAATGTCTTTGTTTTTGTCGATGTAAGACCACTGGTCATCAGAGTAATCAGCAAACCAGGTGTAATTGCCACTACGCTCAAATGTCTCTTCTCCGTTATCATCATACACGGCAATTTGGTCTTCGTCATTTAATTCCAGAGTTGCGACATCTATATCATCAACAGAAACATTTGCGGGACTTGCAGCTTTTTTCGCAGCCAACCGCTTAGATTCTCCAAAAGATAGTGCCATTTGCTCACTCCTCTCTTATTGTTCATCTGCCGTAGTGGCAGTTAATTCGGGAAAATATTTATCAAACAAATTGTCCTGATAGAACGTATATTTGTTGTTTACGATATAAGTGTAATAAGGGTAATAGCGGCTCAAAGAAAGCGACATCGTGCCTTCACCCAGATTCATAGAGATGCTTTTGATGATCCAATCCACGGGGGTCTTACCGCCCAGATATTTGGCAGCATACTGGATCTTTTCATTCACGTCGAGCCACGGAACCAGTCGTATGGTCACACTCAGGCCGTCAGTCAGGCGGGCACGCTTCCACAGTTCGTATTGACAAACTTCCATAGCTGCGTCATCCGTGGTGTAATTCTCGTAATCTCCACCCGATAAAATCTCAGTTCTACGACCGATCTTTTCAATGGATAACCTTGCATTGTACAGGTCATCAATATTGTTCGGGTCATTCACACAGATAAAAGCCATATTGTCGCAGTTGTCCTCTACTTTTTGAGCTTCGATCTCTTTGGTGGCAGGGATTTCGTCCACCAGTTTTGCCATAGCGTGGCTCTGCTGTTGACCCAAAAAATAGATGCGGCCAGTATTCGGATTCCACTGGAGAACATAATAGCCACCAGCTTTGATGCAACCGGGGTCTTGAAGAACATCGTCACCGTCTGCATCTGTCAATGAGCGGTAGAGATAACTAGACTTTACAACGGGAGTGACTTCCTGTGTGTCATCCTTTTTGGTAACAGTCCTAAAGGTTATAACCACAGTCATCGCACCGCTTTTTACTGTACCATTTTTATTCAATTCGGCTGCAGCTACTGTCTGTGGCGCAACAAAAGAAATCTGACAAGAATTCTTCAGAGAAATATTGTTTGCCTCCGTAGTTTTATTTCCGTTTATTTTCGCAATATCAGATGTATCAACAGTCAAACTAAGTGTTTTTGAAGCTCCAGAGTATTGGGCCTTTCCGGCAACACCATCTGCCTCAATCGTTGCGCCAAACACTTCAACGCAGTTTCGGACAGCGGCATAATCCACCGTGGCCGATTCGCCATCGTTTGTCACAAGCTTCTCGAATGTTTCCGGGTCAAGTACAGGCGGATCGTCAAATCCACTGGGAATTTCCTTGCATACAAACACATCATCGTCAAAATACATCTCAAACGGATAATACAGGTCACGCAATTCTGAGAGAATATCCCAAACAGTCGAGCCAGTATCATAATCCAAGTCATGTGGGACAGTGCGGCTCCAATAGTCGATGGAATATTTCTTGAACTCCGTTTCATCTCTCAGCACAGCCCAGATGGCATCACCGATACGAGTGCCTTTCTCAATGCGATGTGTGCCACCAACCAGCTGTCCACCCAAGTCTCCGTTGATACGAGAAACCAAGTCAACACAGCTGGCCTGCACAGTGTTTTCTGTTGCGCTATATGTAAAGCCATTGGATGTAAATGTATAGCACCCCTCGTTGTACCAATAGATTTTTACGCCATTAACATAAGAAACGTCAGCTGAATTGGAATAGCTAAGGAACAGGTCGTTATACAGCTCATTCAGCGCGGTCTTTGTATCGATCACTTCTGCTTGAATGTCGTGCATGGAATGTCCTGCAAACACACTGGTTTTTCCGTAGGTCTCCCTTAGTTCGTCTTCGCTCTAACCGGCAATGGCAGAAACATCCACCTTACAAAGCGTAACTCCATTCAGAACCATACCTTCAACAGCAGCAATCATCCCATGGACATGCATTTTGTTACCATACACGAAACTATCGATGCCTGATTTATCTACCTCAAGGATATTGGCAGGGGAGAGACCGCCGCTCATTGACTTCGCTTTTGTTGCCACAGCATCCAGATAAGCCCAGATGTCGTCCTCCACAAGTGGCACAAGCCCGTCTTGGGCTTGCAGCATCGGTGTAAATGCAATATATGGGCCATCTTGACAAATTGGGTCATCACTTCCCAAAACTGTAGAGTAATCACCAAGTTTGGTGTACCATTCCTCTGCTTCAGCTGGATCATCTGGTGGCGTGCCGTCATTGATCTGATCAAAGAACGTATGATACTTTGAGATATTGGCTCGTGTCTACACCAGCACATCTCGATTCAGGTTGTCGATATTACCGTATTTTGCATAGCCTCTGTTTGTGATGTCCTGAATCAAATCATCATAATTCTTTTCAACGAGCTGATAATCCGCATTTGCCTGAATCATCTCGTCGATGCTCTTGGAGCCGCTGATTTTTGACATTCCTCTTCCTGACAGACCAATGAATACACGCACATTTTTACTGATCCAATCCTCTTCCGTCAGGCTGGAAATGCCGCTCTTCTTACCCAGATACAGGGTCACATTAAAGGTTCGCCGCACGTCGGACTCTGAGTCAATAGAAACAGAACCATCGATCACAAGACCTTCTAAGCTGTCGATTGTAAGAAAATCCTTGTTCAGCATATCAATACGGCAGTAAATATTAGACGAATGATTGTTCAATAGCGCCAGGTCTGCATCAGTTGGAAGATATGTCATACGCTGCCTCCCGGCTGATAATCACTCAGCCCATTGTTATACATGTCGCTCTCACTTTCTGCGTCACCAAGCTCCACAAAGTCGAATTCCAATACGCCCTTGTCGTAGTGATCAGAGCAGGAGATAGATACATTGCCATTGACACCCATTAGCCATCTGCGGCCATCAAACATCTTCAACAGCTTTGCACTGCCGTTGGTCAGCCACTCGCTCAGTTCATCACGGAACGCATTGCCGCCATTGACATCAAAGTCTTTCATTGTGTTATCAAAACGGATGCCAACACCAGAGAAGTGACCGCTGTAGTAGTTGGCTTCACTGCCAGCAAACAGATATGGGTATTTGCTTCCCATCGTCTCAACAACTGTAGCAGAACGTACCTTCTCAACACTGTCCACCTTCGGCTCAAGGAAGATATGGTAGGTCTTGTTGCCATCAGTGATCACAGCACCATCAAAGTCGCTCACAACGCTGGCCTTTGCATAGCCAAGCTCAATGCCATTTGCAACTGGAGCTACGGCGTACTCATAGTCGGTCTTGCGGCCAATGGCGTACAGATCGGTGTAATCAATCATCACATAACCATCGTCAGTGCTGTACATATAAAAGTCATTGAAGTCTTTTGGCTCCAAATCCTGATTCTTTGTTGCTGATACCTCAACACGATAGTATTTCATGTTGTTCAAGAAGGTCTCAGAGAACCACTCTTTGTACTCGCTAGAACTCCTGAATTCGTCGGTCGATGTAAAATCACTTGATGCCTTGATGAATTTGCGGTCATCGGTATATGCAATCAGACAAAACGCCTTGTCCTCAGATTTGAACTGGAAAGAAAGAACTCGACTCTTGTCGATATAATCCGAGGTTACTGCCTTATAGTTGCCCATTGGCTGACCAGTCGTTTTATTGATGTGGAGGTTCGACCAGCCCATCTTCATAATGACATGGTTCAAATCGATCTCTTCCTGATAAAGCGAAGTCCAGATTGCTGCGCCTTTCTTACGTCGTTTGATTCGCAGGGCATTTGCACCACTGCTTCTTGTCAGGAAATACTGTGCGTGCATACTGATATTCGCCATACGATAATTATTCTGCACGGTGAATTTTACATCATCCACATACTCTGGATAGTCAGTTCGGAACGCCTGCAAACCGGTGTCCAGTTGATAGCCGCCAACAGATTCTGCCGTTGCTCTCAGATAATACAGGGTATGGTTATCCAGTCCATCGATCTGGAACCCCTTCAAAGAATCACGGTAATAGTAACTCACTGACTTTTTCAGCAGCTCGCGATTCGCATCATAAAGCCAAAATTCATAACGATTTACAGATTCACCCTCCGATACCTTATACTTATAAGAGAACTCAAAGGAATAAGAAGGGTATGGGATAGTGGTCACTCCAGAAGAACTCAAGTCATTCAGCTTGATTGTCGGTTCCTCATGGCAATAAAACAGCAGCTTGTCAGAGTATTCTGAAAACAGATTCGTGCCCTTCATCCGGCAGCGAATAATCATATAGTACGGATCTTTGCGGTTTTCAAACGTACCTGCCGGAATCGTAAAATATCGTGCCAGACCAGTGCCACCGGCAGGGAATGTGCCAAACTTATACACACCTTTTGAAAGCGTATCACCCTGCAAAATACTGCCCGTCGGAGTATCGAAGACGATAAGAGCAATGATATCAATGTCTGCGTATGCGGCAAACTGAAATGTATGATCCTTTGTGGCATCAAATGCGCCGATTTTAGATAGAATTGGTTTCAAGTTATCACCTCCGAATTATTCCTTCGATATATAGCAAAGCTCACCGTTGGTATTTACAGCCAGATTCAATGCGGCCAGAAAGTTGTTAACAGTGATTTCTGAAATCGTTTTATTGACATCTGATATGTTCGTTTTTAAGGTCGAGATATTCGTATTTGCAGCCGAAATCTTGCGTGTCACATCTTGATAGTGGTTGGATTCAGCCGTTTTTGCGTCATTAAGGTCTGTCCTCAACGAAGTAACATCAGAAGCATTTTTCTCAATGTTGCTTTTATTGTCGTATACTTGTTTCTTTGTGGCGGTATAGTCTTTGTTTGTGAAACCACCAATATTATCATTAAAGCCATTCATCGAGCGCCACAGACTAGCTACATCGTTGGCTTCTTTTGTCTCAAGAGCGCCAACACGTTCAACTGCTGCGTTTGCGGTCGTATCATCCGTGTACTTTGTCGCAACAGCCCAGTCGCTGAATGTCTATTTTTCAGTTTCACCTCTTGCAGTAATACAGATATACAATGCACCACCGACACCGCCATAAATCTATAGATCATTCACATCGTATGGAGCAGTCGGTGTGTCAGTAAAAACACGGACTTTTTCTGTTGCAAGATCTCGTGCGGATGTTGCCATCGACAGTGCATTGATGACACCAGCATCCACAATTTCCATCCAAAAATATTGCTGTTTATCCTGGTCATATACCCAGCGATAGCAAATACCAGTCATTTTATCGTAGTAGATGTCGTTGATGTGTGCTTTTTTCTCTTCATCTGTTTTCCAATCTGAAGCAGGGTAGTTGTATGTATGCGGATGACCATTTCTGTACCAAGTATTGATGGTATTCGTCAGCTGACCTTGAATAGTATCTTCTGTTTGCTGGGATTTGTCTTTCATAGACTCAAACTCGGCATTCAGACTATCGACACCGGACACCAGAGATTTCACTGTTAGAATCTCAACGCTGGTATTACTCTCCGATACGATCAGGTTGCGAAAGTTGCCCTGCAGTGCAGTCACAACAACCTTCTGGCCCACAATATAGTCATGGTTTGTTACAATGCCGTACTCGCCACCGAATACAGCGATTTTATAATGCTGGTCTTCTTTTTCTGTAATCACTCCATAGGCGGACACGTCAAATTTTGCATTCTTTACGGCGTGTTCAGCGGCAGAAGTCACCACCTCGGCCAGCACGTCAGTTACTGATTTATCTGCCATCCTATTCCTCCTAATCAAAAATAAAAGCCGACCTTCTAGGCTATCCTAGTGGTATCGGCTGTAAAAACTATTACTTACCGCTTGCTTTGCATTTGAGCAACCTTAGTCGGTAACTTCTGTTTGATTTCATTTGCCAGAGCATCAGAGCTGCCAACAGGATTCATGATAATAATATCGCCAATCGAAGTTGTAACATCTCCACCACCGCCCTGAACAATCGGCTGAGAACCGTACTTTGCCATCTGCTTCTGGAACCATGCATCCGGGTTGCCGCCCATCTCAAACAGGCGAGAGGTGATATCAGCAGGAACAACACCGTCGCCGGTCTCAAGATAGGTATAGCGCCCAGATTGCGGCTGACGAACCAGCATCTCTGGACCTTGCTCATCGACATTAGCCATGTGCGGGAACTTAGCAGACTTCAGACCATTCGCATGGCCAAACAGACTGCCAAAGAAACCGCCAATTGCAGCGCCGCCAATTGCACCCAAAGGCCCAAGGAATGAACCAACAGCAGCACCGATGCCTGCACCAGCAGCGGCAGTCACGCCCTTGCTTGGACCGGTATTCTGCTGTGTGCTCTGTTGTGCTTTCTGACTTGCTTCACTGATTGCGGCAGAAGTATCAGCAGCCTTCTTACCAACGGCTTCAAATGCATCGCCTGTGGTCGCCAAATCGTTTTTAATCGATGTAACGGCAGCTTCACATCCGGCCTTGATGGCGTTGTAAGACTGGTCCATCATCCAAGTCAGATTGGTGTTAATGTCCTTTGCGCCAGGCTCAACATTCGCCCATGCGTTATCCGTCTCAGTGGGCAGAGAACCGCCATTGCCAAACGTATTTGCGGCATCAGAGGTGATCTCGTCATAAGCACCGCCAATGGTTTGCTCGGTCATGTCTGCCAGATGAGTTACGCCAGCCTCATTCATGCTCCAACTATTGTCAAAGCACGCACGCATATCGTACATCAGCTTCTGGGTGTCTTGGCTGGTGTCAGCCCATGCTTGCTCCATTGTCTTTTGAACATTGGTACTCAGGGTCTTTACACCACCGCCAACCTTAGTCCAGCTGTGACCGAATGCCTTTGAGATCTCGTTCATGGCCTTATTTGTGCTGTCAACAGAAGACTTATAAGACGCATTCAGCTTTTTGGCAATCTCTTCAGACATATCGCCAGAAGTGGAAGCAAGGCTGTTCCATCCGCTAGTATAAATCTTTTGCAGCGAATCGAACATCGTGTTGGTGACATCTTCAACCTGCTCGGCGCTAAGGCCGGTGTTTTCGTTCAGCGCATCAAAGGTATTGTTTACCAGCTCATTCATCTTCTCAGACATCTTTTTGCTGGTTTCTTCAATATCCTTTGTGTCCAGACCGAGCTCGCCAGCTACAGATTTCCAGCTAGACTCAAAGTTGCTCGTCATAGACGAAATTTGGCTCTGGGCCGCCTTCTTTGTGTTGCTGGTGGATTCTGTCACTGTCTTAGAAGAGTTAATCTTACCGACCGTAGACATACGATATACAGTCTTAGTGGCCATATAAATCATGCTTTGAACGGCAGCAATGATCGGATTATCACTCTTCTTGAAAATATCAGAGAGTCCAGACATGAACTCGTTTGTATCACCAAGGATCTCATCATACTCGCTCTCGAAAATTGAGCCAACGCCAGCGGCTGCGGCAGCTGCGGCACCACTCAATTGAGCATTCGGACCTTGGGCACTCATACCAGCACCGGCAGCGGCACTACCAGTCACTTCGGCCAAGCCCTTTGCCAGCCAGCCCTCTGGGTTAGCACCAATCGCCATCAGGTTGTCGGTTTCCTTTGCAGGAATAACACCGTCACCCTTTTCAAGATAGGTCATGCGTCCCTGATCTGGGTTACGAACAATCAGCTCTTCGCCCTTTTCATCAACGTTTGCAATCTGGCCCTTCTTAACGCCACGAGTACCTTTTGCATATTTCTTTGCTTGGAATGCGGGAGTAGGTTCATCAATCTGTGTACTGGAAACATTACTTGCAATTGAAGCAATCGTAGCAATCAGAGCAACAGCGCCTGCAACAGCTGCGGCGGCAGCAATCCAACCAGCAATAGGAATGGAAGAAAGAGCGGCAGCAATCGCTTGCATCATAGCGGCCATGGCACTGCCAACGCTCGTCACCAGAGTACCAAGTCCGGCGAAGATAGAAGGGAAGAAGCTTACAACGCCAGACGAGATGGCACTACCGATAGACTGTGCGCCAGCCGCAATTGGGCCAAACATACTTCCGATTGTCTCAACAATGCCACCAAGACCAAGTCCTGTCTGACTGTTCAGCAGACCAAATCCTTCTGTGAAGAACGAACCAATGTCACTAAACATCAACCCGGTTTTCTCAGAGATAGATGTCTATGCACCTGAGAAGAACTTACCGATACTGCCAAGATTGTCTTTCGCAGCACCAACCAGTCTCTCAAAGAATCCACCAGATACACGCTGAATATCGCCGGTATTCACTTTTATTGTGTTGCCAAGGATATCCAATGTCGCAGTGGTGCCCGATTTTAGTGCGGCAGAACCAGCCCTGTTCTTACCAGTGATCTAGTTCCAACCGTCAGAAACCACCTTGGCTGCGCCATCGAACATCTTCTTGAAACCGCCACCAAGATCAAAGTCACCGTTTTCGCCAGTGAACATGTTCTTGATTTGGTTAATAAAGCCAAAGACTCCACCACCATCACCAGTTCCACCATTAAGAATGTTCAAAATATTCGCTAGTGTCTCCAAAGTAGAGATCAAATTGGAAATATCAGTGATAACATTCTTGACATTTGTCGCGCCCTGAATGGCCTGCATATTGTTAAGGACACTACCCTTGAAACCGTCATAGTGACCTTCCATCTGCTCAAATGTCATGGCTTCGAACTCGGCGGTGTATTTCAGCTTTTTCTGATAATCATCCCAGCTGGTGCCAATAAGATTATTGGTTTCCTGAACTTTATCCTTGAGCTTTTCCAGCTTATCGATTTCGTCCTGCTTCTTATACTCGCGTTGCTTGTCAGACAGGTTTTGACCAGCTTCACGAACGGCATTTTCATCTGCTTTCCATACGAAGCCCTGACCTCTGCCGCCATATACATGGACAGTCTTATTGGCCTTTGCACGCTCGTATTCATCCTGAAGTTTTGCCAGCTCGATTGCTCGCTCCTGTGCATCATTTTCTTCATTGAGCGCGTCAATACGCTTGTCAATAACATCAACCCAGGCTTCACCCTGAATCTTAAGGTCGTTGGACTGTTTGTCGTTCAAGTCATCAAAAACACCGATAAAAGAATTCAAAACAGTATTCAATTGGGACATCAGAGTTTTCAGCTTGTCAGCCGATTTGCCCATGCCCTCCATCGAATCTGCGCCCTTGTCAAGAGAGTCCGCCAACGCACGCAGAATCTCTGCCTGATCTTTGGTTTCTTCTTTTAGTTCGAGCTCTGCAGCCTTTGCCAGAATGTCGGCCTTGGTTTTTGCCAGCATCGCTTCCTTATTAAAGACGAGCTGGTTACCCTCCAATTTGAGGAACTGCAGATACTCTGGAGACATTGTAAGCAGTTTCTGAATACTGTCGATGCTCAAACCGCCGTAAGTGTTATACTCGTTTGTAACATCACTCAGATCAGTCCAGGCGCTCTGCATCTCATCGATCTTGGAACTAAACTCTTCAACCGTAGAACCCAGTCCGTCGAAATAGTCCTGAACGGAGATAACGTCGTTCTCAATGTTCTCTTTCGCAATCTCGTAACTTCTTGCAATCGCCTCGGAAGCCGCGCCACCTTCAGTACGGGCAGCTTCTGCCTGTTGTCTTAATGATTCTACAACCGCATCTTTCAGCACATCACCACTCAAGTCGATCTTGCCAGTGTCTTTATTGTAGGCTTTATTGATCAGATCCGGGTCGTATTGGCTGTACTTTTTAATGGATTGCAGCGCAGCACTTTGAGCTTCAGTGCCTTCATAATCAAGTGCACCAGTGCGGCTTTTCTCTGTTTTTTGTTTGACAGTTTTGCCATTATCCCAGGCATCCTTGAAACCGTCGGTGATTTCTTTTGCCCCTGAAAGAGCAGAAGAATAACCTTCAATCGCCGCAACCAGATCCCAGTAGGACATGGTCTGATCCTTGATGTTACGGTTTGTCCACTTAAGAATCTTGTTATACTGGGTTGCGCTCGCATTATCACCTTTGATTTTAGCATCTTTTAATTCTGCTTCCATCAATTCATTGAATTTTGCAGTCTGAATTTCAAGCTTTCCCGTTGTATCGTTCTTCTGAAGCACCGAAGAATATTTATCCTCAAGGCCGGTCAGGCTCTGAACAGTTTGCATTGTTAGATAACCTTGTTCGTTAAACTCTTTCAGTGCAGATGTAACAGTAGACCATGCATCAAGGAAAGTTTGAGCAGCTTTAGAAGAATTTTTTGTGGAATCACTAAATCCATTCAGTTGATTTTTTAGACCACTAGCACTGTTCATGGCGTTATTCATATTAGTGCTGATCAAAGACAATCTGGTATTTAAAGCCGTCATAACAGACGAGATTTTTGCTTCTATCTCTTCTGTATTGTCTCCATTTTCAGCGGATCGGGCAGCAGCAAGGGCACCAGCCAGTTCTCCAGTTCCAATTGTGGCATTTTTTAATGCAGGAGCAAGAGCTTCAAGTTTGTTCTTTTCGTCTTCAGTTGCTTCTGTGAATGTCTCTGCTTTTTCTGCGGCATCTCCCTTTGCAATCGCATTTAGCTCTGATATCGCTTGAGAAATGGCTTCCATTTGAGCTTCTGCATATTGAGTGGCCAAAAGATCGGCATAAGCGCTCTGGTTGACCTGAAGTTTGCCATTGACAAGCTCAAGGGTATTGAGGTATGCATTATCCATCTGAAGTAAACTCTGTAAAGAATCAATGCTCAAATACCCATATTTGTTGTATTCTTCAACCGCAGTAGAGCAATTCTTATAAGCGGATTGAATGTTGTCAATAACGCCCATTGTCTCTTCAAGCTGAGACGCATAGTTGTTAGCTGCCTCAGCATTACTTACCTGAAGAAAACCAAATTGCTCAAATACACCAATCAAATCTCCAAAAGAAATATGTGCTTTATCAGCTGTCTCGTGTAGAATTTTTAGTGCGTTCGATTCCGCTTCTGTTTGATGTTCGGTATCAGCGTCGATATTTAAGACGGCATCGCCAGTCATGCCGCTAAATTCATTAACAGCGCCGATATAAGAATTGCCTTTAGAATCATTCGTACCACGACGAGACATAGAAGCTTTGACTGCACTAACTTTTTCTGCAAAGATATCAACATTGGTCGTATCAACACTAGTATCGTCTTGTGCATCTGCAAGAGCCTTAGTGGCTGCGGTCATTGTGTTCGTGCCGGCAACATATTCGTCTTTGTACTGAGCGAAACTGTCAGCGTCGGTTTTATAATTGCCCATCTGCTCAGACACGGCAGAGGAGAGCTCTTCGACCTTGGTTTTCTGGGATTCAAAAGCTTCATTCAGAGCATCGAGTTCTTTCTTTTTATTTGCATACTCTTTAGAATCTTTCCCGCTAGAGGCTTCAATTTGGTCAAGTTCAACCTGAAGATCACGACGTTTTTGAGTAGTATCTTCGAGTGCTGCTGTATACTCCTGGAGAGATTCGGTCTTGGTGACTTTATCTGGTGTCGGAGAGAATATCGTAATAGGATTACCATTAGAATCATAAGACACTTGTGGTTGCGTACTAGATTTAACGATACTATTTTCTGATTTATCATTCACAACAGCGCTAGTATCTGTGTTCGCCTTATCATCAGCGTCTTTTGAAATCTGCTTCTTTAGTTCCAGCTGTGCTTCAAGCATGTCGTTGACAGCCTGAAGACGCTCACGCTCGGCTGGATCTACAATGTCTTCAATTTTTTCAGCGCCGGCTTCTTTTACAGATTTGTTTAAATCATCAATCTTAGATTGAATATCTTCAACATCTTGAGCTGCCTGATCTGCTGCATCGTGAGAATCGTTCATTGCGTCAACAAGCTGTTCGGATGCGGATTTGAGGTTCAAAATGTAATTGACTATATTAGAACCGACCCATGTAATGAAACCAATGCCGAGTCCGATAGCCGCCTGTTTTGCAATAGCGAGAGCACCAGCAAGAGCATTTACAGCGAATGTCTCAAGCCAAGTAGCACCAGTTTGGGCCTGCTGTCCTAAGACAGTAGCTATAATAGTTGATGCCAACTGTTGCTCGGTTTGCTTTGTGTTCTTAACAGCTTCTGTGAAATCCTTTTGTCTTAAAGCGCTCTCGAGATTCTGTTGTGCCGTTTCTTTGCTTACAACGAGGTACTTACCTTGAGCATCAACAAGTTTTGCTGCTTCAAGAACTTGTTTAGAAAGGGAATCAGAAAAACCATTGGAGCTTAAAGTGCTTTCTATTAAAGACGCACTAACATCCTTCCCGGAGTTTGTTAAATTCAGAAAATCCTTTACAACGTATTTGACAGCATCGTCCATCTGTGTCATTTTAAGAACAGCAGATTGCTGTGATTTGTTTAATCCGGCCAACTGGGAAACATAATTTTGCACATTCGAATCTGTGCTGTTTGCGGTAAATTCAGAGGTGTTAACTTTCTTACTAATACCCGTTGCAAAGTCACCAGCAAGCATAGCGGTCTGAAGGAATCCAGGTTTTTTCTGTAATTTAGAAGACTCTCTAATAGCTTTCTCCAAAGTTCCGTCAAGATTTTTATTGATTTCAATCATTGACTTATTGATTGTCTAATCGTATACTTATGTTAGTGGTCAAATAACACAAGTTGTGGTGAAGTTTATGAAAATTGGAGAATTAAAACACGATATTGATGTGAAAACAGGAACAGGAAAAAATTTTTTAGGAATATATCATACAGGTATTGTAACTGAAGAAGGAAAAACAATTCTAAAGAAAAATCCAAATTATACGTACCTAAAAAACGATCCTATGATAAATAAACAAGAACCGATGGAATTTTACAGGTCGGTTGTATACGCATATATGAAAGATGAAATATTAAAATGCAATCCATCTTTAATATGTGAACATGATAAAATTGTAAAAAAATATAGAGAAAACACTACTGTAATAGATAATATAGGAAAACCTTATTCTCTCGAGAACTATCAATTTCTCATGTGGTATTTAGATTATCTTCGTGAACAAGAAAACCCGGGCATTCTTGAACAGGAAAAAACACAGAAAGAAAAAAACAAAAAGAAAAGGAATGAAGAGGCTACCCGTAAGGAGGAGGAAATAAAGCGCAAAGCAGAACTTAACTGTATCAAAGAAAACCAGCAACTCCAGCAAGACCTTGCCAGCGGCAAGCGCGTCGTCTGTCCCTACTGCAAGTCCACGAACACTGAAAAAATCAGCATCGTGAGCCGCGCCGTATCTGTATCTCTTGTTGGCGCTGCTTCGTCTAAATTAGGTAAACAGTGGCACTGCAATAATTGTAAGAGTGACTTTTGATTATGAAAAGAAAACCGATGGGATCGTACAATCCTATTTATGCGATTTTGTACGCCTATTTCTCAGAAGACGAAAATGCTGATGATCCTGCAATTTACAAAATAATACTGTCAGATTATGAATTTAGTGATCCACCAGAGCCTGGATGCTATGAAAAACCAATTTTTGTCTTGCGCGATGATGAAGGCATGAAAGAATTGTTTGACGCAGCTATGAAAGCAGCTGCAACACATGCAAATTCTTTTCAGTTTGAGAAAAATGGTCGTGTTCTAAAATATACGGTACTTGAAACAAGACAGGTGGACCACGCTCTTGCGGCTCAATATCAAATTCCAAAAGATATAGATTGGACAGATGAACTCCACACAGTTACTGTATATTACAAATCAAACAAATGCTTCAAAAAGAAACACCATTGCACAGCATACAAAGCGAAAATAAGACCAGAAGAACAATATAAAAGTTTTGCAGAATCAAAAACAATTACGGTTGTCCGATGTGATAAATGCAATAAATACTTTGTTACAAAAGAAATGTTACAATCTCTTGGCGGTGCATGGATATATTATCTTAAAACCAATTTTGACTCATCGATGTCAAGAAATGATATAGAACATACAGTTTATGCTGACTACTATTCGCATAGAGAAGAGATTTTTGATGACTTTGCTCAACATACAAGCATAAATAATGATGGATATACAACTACGAAGCCGGCGACGCAAAGACAAAGACTGCTCCGATATTTTATTGACTCTGGTAAATATACAGAAGGAGAAATTATTCAATATTTCCATGAACAATATCTTGACACAGGATGGCATGGAGAAGAAGCAACTCAAAAGGTTAGAAGCGATTTGAATTATTTGTTAGATTACTGTACAGAACTTAAAACAATCGATGCAAAATTAAAACGTCCATAGTCCATAACTGTGCTGCCAGCGGGAAGATCGGCAAGCAGTGGCATTGTAACAATTGCAATTCAAATTTCTAAGTCAACGTGACAAAAATAAATCCCACCCGAACGAATCGAATGGGGAAGTGATATAAAATAACAAAGCCCGTACAAGCATAATGCTCATACGGGCTTTTCTTTAGGCAACCTATCCGAGGAAGCCTCTCCTGTCTATTAGTAGCCATACCCAATCTATCCGAGAAAGGGTCTTCCATTACCAATATTATATGCTCAATCTTCTTTTTTGTCAAGACTTTCCTTTAATGTTTTCATATAAGAAATCAAATCGCTAGTATCGGATAGACCAAGAATGTTTTTGATTTCTTTTATCTCGTCTTGTGCTTCATTTCTTTCTTTAACGACTCTTTCAGCATAATTCGTCTTGTCAATGAGTTTTTTCTTGATATCAACATAATGATGCATTAGATCCAGTTCTCTGGCAACAGCCGCATCAATAAGTTCGAGTTCTTTAGGCGTTAAATCACAAATGTAATCACCAACCCTAGCCTTGCTGATTCTCGTTACTTGAGTGGCATCTGCACGCCCATCTAAAATAATAGCTCCACTTTCGTTATATCTTGGCGCAATTTCTACCATGGAAATTCTGATCGAAGCATTGTGTGTGATGGGAACTACTATTGTGTTTCCATTTCGTTTATTAGTCAAATTACACTGAAGAATCACAGCAGGACGACGCTTTTGAATTTCATAGCCAACACCCATGCCAAATTGGCACCAATAAACTTGCCCGCGATACACAGCCATGTCTTTTACAGACTCAGCAAGATCATCGAGTTCAAGCTTCTCTTTAATCCAGCTTATATAAGCAGTTGCCTTTTCAAGAGGAATCATCTTCTTTTGCTCTTCTTGCCCCTGATCTGATTGAGATGGTTGATTTACTTGATGTTCTTCCATGATTTAACACTCCTTTTGTAAAAGTGTATCATGGTTCAAAGATAGTGTCAACTACATAGATGATTTACATGATCCAACAGTCAGTCGGGAGTGTAAGTTCCTTACGATTGCGTAACCTAATCTCACATTCTTCGTCTGTTACTTTATCATAAGATTTAGTATCGTCATTTCACAAATAAAGCTCATTTTCATGGTACTCTTCGGATTCAACATAGGCCCCGCGGAGACAACCATTTGACCAACCATGATCGCATGGGTTATAATAAGTTTTTGTATACGTCATAAATAGATTCTTCTTTCTTTCTTTCAGGCTGGATGAGTCATATCTTTTGGATTTTTGTGTGGATGCTTTGAGATTGGTTTGAAATAAAATGTACCATCAGGCTTGATCCACGATTCATCGTTCAACCAAACACGATCACGAGGCTTGCACTCTGGAAATTTAATCTTCAACAAAAATTCGATCCCTAATAATGTGATTTCAACTTTCACAATAATTCTCCTTTATAAATAGCAAAAGCCCGGCCTCCCAGTAGTAGGGAAGTCGGGCTTGTTCATTATGATAGCTGCACAGCAGTTATTTCAGAAGTTCAGCGATTTCTTCAGCAGTCATGCCGCTGGCCAGTGCATTGGCAACAATATCTTCTGCCTTTTTGCGGTTCAGCTCTGCCGCAATCTTTTCATCGGCATCAGCCTTTTTCTTTTCGAGCTTTGCAATCTCTTTATTGATTTTCTTCAGTTCTACTTCCTTAGCCTTGCGGTCAGCATTCAGCGCGGCAATATTCGTGCCGAGTGCTGCAATTTCTTCAGCGAGAGATTCTGCAGCAGTATTTTTCTCAGCAATCTGTGCTGCGTAATCAACGCCATCGAGAACCTTTGTTTTATTCTTGCTTCCTTTGGGTCTTGCCATAGTAAAAATACCTCCGTATATTTTTGATACGCGATTGTACTTTTATTATAGCTTACGCCGTAAGTAGTGTCAATATAAACTATGTCGAAAGAAGCCGATCTTCAAAACGATCTGCTAAATTGTTTATATCTGCATTATGATCAGTAGCTGGACCATATTTTACTTCTCCTTGTGATGGATAACGAAGGCTGAAAACTGTATGGTTATTATAATTGCTTATAGTGTAATCGCATCGAGATAAAATATCTGTGCCAATTATAACGTCATACTCGGTACACGGATTCTTTATAGATGTGATCTTCCAGTTGTTAAAAGATAAATCGGAAGAAATAAATATATTACCTCTGACTATCGGACGGATACTTTTATTATCAGCAGAAAGTAGACGAGAAACCGCTCCTTCAATCATTGGTAACTGCAAATCTTTTGTAACCCAATCTGAAATAGCGCAGTTTGTTGCACCTGTATCAACGAGAGCATTGCATGAAACAACACAATTATTATATTCAATCAGTACTGGAATAATAATTGAATGTTCCAATTTGTCGTATTCAATTGTGTATGTTGTCGCCATTTATAAATTTACCTTTCACATTTTATTATTTCGAATGGAACAAAACCAAAATGCCCGTTTTTTGGAAGCTCATCAATCTCAGTAAAAATCTTAAATCCATAAGCTTCCCCATAAAGATACCGGTTACATCGCCAAGAAAGATCATGTTCTTTGATATACCGATCAATGAAATCACGCATAAAGGCGTTGGCTTTTTCCATATCTGGATAACGAAGGTTGCTGTGTTCCTTCATAAATGTTTTATAGAGATCTTCTGATATAATCCCATTTTCACAGTATTCAATGCAAACTCTTTCGCAGAGCTTTCGCATCTCTTCATCCATATTTGCCTCCTGATACTATCATATAATAATACTTCTGTCAACGCCACGGCGTATACCATGGTTTTACTTTCTCCACTTTTGACAGCAGGGGAGAAGCCGCCTGTAATTTTGTCTACGGCGTTATAGCAATGCCATACACAGTAGTGATTTGGAGCACCCCATAGTGAATCTGCGGCGCTGTTACGCACGTAGTTCCACTCCGACATTATGCTCTCTGAAGCGTCTCTGGTAGTACCTATTATAATAATGTAGGCACATACAGAGCTTGCCTGCGGATTCCTTTTCGGTTCCCGGACGAGAATTACCCAAACTCGCCACAGCTTACGCTGCCATGTTCGTCGGTTTTACTAAATACTCCCTCGCACTGCAGCACTTAATATAATAAGCGCAGCAGGCTTGTTCCGTGTCACCACCCGGAGTATTGCTGGGCACAATCATGAAACCCGTCATTTTGGGTTTACCCAGCTGAGTGATAAAGGTTGCGATACCAGCGCCCATTGGAATAGCGCCAGTAAATTTGATCATTGCATCTGCGGCTTTTGTAAGTCCAGTTGCGAGAGATACGACAGTCTTGACCAGACCGGAGTCAAGTACATCGGTAGAAAGAGCTTGGAAAGATGCGTCAAGCTGAGCAAGACGACCCTGAATAGAATCAAGGTATTTCTCATTCTCAGCCCATGCGACGTTTGCGCTGTTTGCAGCAGATTCCATGGCAGATTCAGCAACGTCAAAATTGTTTAGAATAGCACTAACTGCATTTGCGTTTCTCTTTCCGCCAATCATTTCAGTGACGTTTGCCTGCGTTACATCTGACAGACCACTCCATACTTGAGACAGCTCTTTCATGATTTGATATGTACTCTTGAAATTTTTGCTATCCAGCATGATGTCAACGCCAGTCAGAGATTTCAATTCACTACGAAGTTCAGATACAGAATTGGCCATGCCATCAACTTCAATGCCTGCATTCTCTGCGTCACTTTTAGCAGCACGGAGATACATAGATAAACTTTTTAAAGTTGTCAAACTGTTACTTTTATGACCATGTCTCTATGGCGGGTAGTCATTTCTGGCTACCTCTCACGTTTCATTTTGTTATATCGTGAGTTCGGACTGGATCTTCACCCTGGAAAGAATAACAGGGGATAGCTGAACCCTATATGTTGCCATATAAGGTGTTACAGTCTCTACGCATTTTTAATCAGTAAAGTCATGCCCAAGCAGTTAGGATGCTAAGCATAATTTTGGTTGTAGTTCGTCTTTCGATAATTCACTGTAAGATAAAACGATATTATCATTTAGAGTTATTTTATCGTTGTTAAGATGATAATTGAATGAATTATAATTCTGAAGCCGTCCGTTTTCATTTATAAATTTCCGTATTAGAGTTTCACATAATTTCGGATTTTTATTTATATCTGATTCCCATAGATATAAAATAGGAATATTATATGTTTCCGTTATATATGTATGTTTCGCTTTATCTCTTCGAATAGCCTCTCGTTGCTGCTGATATTTTATAGTTGGATATCGTATTGGACTACAATGCCAATAATCGCCCATGACTTCAATAAATAAATTGTAGTCTACCAAATAATTATCAACGGCGTAATACTCTACATTGTATTCGTTTATATATTTAATGCCCATGTTATCAAGCATTATATTTAATGTGAGTTGGGGTTTACTTTGAGTTTGAGATATTATACCACTTTCAATTATCCTTGCGGCGCGTGTTCGGGATTCTTCTTTCCATTCTGGTTGTTGGCTCCAAACTTTTGCATACCATTCTCTTCTACATTTGGATGAACAGAAATGGTTGTTTTGATTTTTTATTTTATATGCATTTTCAAAATATTTCTCATCACACCAATCACAAGAAATCAAATCTCCTTCAAATTTTGGATTGTTGAAACCGACTCTTGTCTTTTGCCATTCGTTTTGACACTTATCAGAGCAAAATCGTTGAGCTGATTTTTTTGATAAATACATATCTTTTCCACAAATTTCGCATGGACGATGCTCGTAAGCAATCTTATGACGCCATGCAATAGAACATTCATTTGAGCAGAAATGATGCTTTGTATTATTATAATGATATGTATTCATATATTTTAATTGTCCGCACCATTCGCAGTTATACCATACACCTGTTTTACTTCCTTTTGCTGGAATAACAATCACCTCCATAAAAATAAAAACCGCACAACTCCTAACTGTGCGGTTCGATATAACTTTACTGATTAAATCTTTGCTCGGTCTTGTCCACTTCTGGATTTTGACCGATATAGCTAATTTTTCTAGCTACCTATTACTAGGCAGCGTCGGCATATACTTTACCGACCGTATCTGCATCTTGGATAACTGCGTTTGCAGCAGTACCAAGCGCAATAGTTTCTTCCAGCGTATTATTAGCGGCCGACATAGCAGCAGAACTGCGAGTCAAGATTTCACCAAGGTCTTTCGCGGTAACGGGTTGTGTATTTGCTACAGCGTCAATTTTATTAACAACGTCCTCTGCCTGATCAGCAAGCAAACCAAAGCCTTGCATTGTCGAAATCAGATACGAAGACGAAGTGTTAACATCATCAATTCCGTCTCCCACGTTTTTGAGCAGGGTAGAGTAGGTAGCCATATTCTCAGCGTCTTCATCAGAATAACCGAGGCGCTTCCAATCAGCAGTCGAATTGACGTAATCACTAATCGAAACACCAAGCTTTTGTGCTTGCTCAGACGCGCGGCCCATATACTCTTCAAGAGATTTGCCGGCGTATTCGCTGACTTTGCGTAGTTCTGTAACAGCTGTATCGATTTCAACTACATTCTGATATACGATCCGCAGAGCGTCTTGCATCTTGTGCAAAGCGGCCATGGTGATCATAGTGCTCAGATGCTGGCCAAAAAGCTTTTCAAACTTATCAAATAGACTTTCAGATTCCAGACCAAGCGCTTTAGCTTGAGCACGAAGTTCTGCCATCTGTTGCTTTAGTTTACCAATATTTTGATAAGCATTTGGATCAGCCAGAGCAGCTTGTAATTCTCTAACAGAATCACCCATTGCGCTGCTGACTTTTGGAAATTTCTCAAGATAGTCCATTAGCTGAGACTTGAGGTTGGCCACTTCGGTTTTGCCCTTTGCTGCCTTATTCATACGTTCGACATCAATACGTAACTCTTGAACGTCAATACCAGCTTCATTAGCAGCGATTCCTAACTTGTTATAAGCATCGATAAGAGATTTAACACCATCAATCTTATTGTCTTTAGCCTAATCAATAGCAACTTGATCCTTGTCGCCAGAAGTATCTTTTCGAAGTCTGTTCAAAAGATCGTTTGCAGAACCACGAATGTTCGTGACGTTCGCATAGGCAGGCATATCTGTTTTATTGTCTTTTTCAATAGAGCCTTTATATGCGTCGACTGTCTTAATAAACTTCTGCAGAGAAATAATGTCTTTATCCTGAACTTTGGTAGCTTCTTCTTCAATTTTTGCGCGCTTTTGTTGAGCCTCATTAACAGCGTTAATATCTTTTCGGTACTGGCCCATGATTGAAGAATAACGCTGATCAGAAGATAAACCAGTGGCGGTAGCCTGATTCTGCAAATCAAGAAGATTATTATCCGCAATATTATTTTTACCAGACTTTGAAACCCAATCTTTTGTCCCTGGCTCTGCTTTTATAAAATCGTCATACGCCTTGATCTTACGGCTAACTGCTGTTTTCAATTTTGTAAAGAAAGCGGCATCATCTGAATCTTTTTTAGCAGTAGCTTTTTGAGCTTCTTTTGCCGCTTTTTCTGCGTCGGTGATAGATAAAGAATCTTTCCAACGCTGAATTTCATCCCATGCGTCCTTTGAAATATCGTTATTGATGCTAAGGATTCGACGTGCTGTATCGATAGCTTGTTTGTTTTCATCAGCTCTCTTTTGGTATCGAGAAATCAGTTCTTGTGCGTTAACACTATTTGGATCAATTCTATCGATATAATCCATATTTTGGAGCCAGTCTTTATAATTCGCAAGATACGACTCCTTCGCAGTATTAACATCATAAGTGCGCTGGTTATTTGTAAAAGTCACAGCAGATTCTTTGGAAATTTTACTCGATTCTGCAACTTTATTTGAATAATCGCTATTAGCATGTAAGTCAATACCAGAATCTAATGCCTTTATTTCAAGTGTAGTAATATCATCCGTTAATTTAACTATCGCTTCATCAACATCCTGAAGCTGTTGAACGTCTTCTGGCTTAAACAACTTTGAACGGCGCTGCTCCAATTTATCAAGCTCAGAATATTTCCCAATAATCTCGTCAAATGTTGCAGCAATTTCTTTATTGGATTTTTGCTCATTAGCAAGACTTTGATCAATCTTGTAGCTTTTCTTTTCAGAGTTTATCTCGTCCCACGCGTTTTGGACAAGCCCGGTATAATCACCACTATAAGAATTTATACGAGCTCCAGCTGTCTTCTTAAGATTTTTGGCATCAGATATCTTATCAATGATATCCTGCTTTGTAGCAGAATCTTCTGTAGTCAAAAGCTCTGCTTGTCGTTTTATGATTTCTTTTTCAGCATCAAGATAAATCTTTTTACTTTCTTCAATTGATTTGGCGACACGATTAACCATATCGATAGAAGATTTTTCGACAGCTTTTTGTGCTGCTTCTGCTTGCTTTGCGGCTTCATCACGGCGCTTTTGAAATGCTGCCTGGGCTGCATCATGCTGTTTCTGTTGCTCTGCATTTGCTTTACGAGTCATCCCGGATTGATATGCGGCCATTGCAAAATTATTATCTTTTACTTGATCGTCATATCCAGGAATATCAGATAAAGAACCAGTATAATTCGATTTAAAATCATTGATAGACGATTGATTTTTATCTCTTAAATACTCTGCCTGTTTTGCTTCAGCACTATTATCGCCATACTTCTTGCGTGCTTTTTCAGCATCTGCCCACAACTTTGGCTCTTTTGCGAGATTTTCAAGAAACTCCTTTTCAGAAGTGATACGTTCTTTCTCTACGGATTTATTTGTAGCAACGATTGCTTTTTGCTGATCTTTAGCAGCAATTTGTGTATTTTTATGTCTAATATCGTCGCGATTCTTACGAAAATTCGACATATTCTCAGCAAAAACCTTACGACGCTCAGGCATCGCCTGTAAATACTGGCTTCCAACTTTAGATTCAAACTGGCTGATTATATCTAATGTATTTTGTAGCTCTTTTTGAGAAGATTTTACATATTCCGAATCATCACCATATTTGCGACGCGCGGCAGCAAGTTCTTTATAAATCTTTGAACGCTGGCGAAGTGCTGCGATATATTTTTCTTCTTCTGCGACTTTGTCTTTGTCTGAGTTTTCTGCAACACGACTATTTCGAATATGCTCTGAATCTTCAGTAGCAGAATGATAGATAGAACTACTTTGCCATGCAGAACGTCCGCCACGTCCTTTATAAAGTTTCGTGAGCTTACCTTTCGTTGTACGTTCTCGTCTTGAAAGCTTCGATAAATAGTATGAGTCTTCAGCAGCAGCTTCCGATTGCCCCTTACGTGTATGAGTTGTGAGAGAGTTTTGAACACGTGCTTTACCTTTCATAATGGAAGCAAGGCTCGTCAGAAGTTCTTTGCTTTTACGCTCAAAATCTCGATCGGTCAAACCATTCTTTGTTTTCGCCGTAGACTGTTTTGATTGCGCCTTTCTGGCAGCTTCCTTAGTCGCTTCTTTTACCGCATCAACAATCTCAGCGTTTTTTAGAATCAGATTACCCTTAACATCAATACCGCCTTCTGGTAACTTGATGTTGTCTTTTGTGACAGTTACTTTGCCATTCATCACTATTGGATCAGGTCGCTCAACATCTTTGTCTTCAAGTTTGATGTGACCTTTCAACTCAATAAGTTCTTGTTTTTCAATGTCGTTTTGCGATTTCTTCTTTTTGCCTTTCGTCTCGGTATCAGTAGTCGTTGTGACAATTTTACCTTTAACTTCAACCGGGGTCTTTGGAGGAGTTATATCTGCGGCCTCAAGAGTAACATGGCCTTTGATATCTACTGGTGTTTCGGGTGTGACAACATCATCAGCACTCAAAATAACCTTACCATCAATTGCAGCCGGTTCACCAGTGACCGCGATATTGGAGGTATCGATTTTAATAGAATTAGATTTATCGATATAATTGTTTGTCAGTTCAGAAATGCGAGTAAAATCAGCAATTTGATTCTCTAGTGAATGACTTAAATTATCGACTTCCTGCGCTACATACTGAAATGCTGGACCGAGTTCAGCTATTTCCGATACATAGCTCTCAGTTTTATTAACGACACTTTGTAATGCTTTTTTTGCAGATGTAATTGAATCGACATTTTTTTGCAATTCTTCTGTATTGCCAAATTGAACACCATCAGAATCAACTACGACAACACCAGGAATTTGAACTGGATCTTTGACATCAACAGATACATCGGCATTAGTTATAACAACCTTGCCACGAATAGAAACAGAAGATGAGCCGTCTTCGGTCCCGGCTGTACCATCTGTAGGATCTTCTTGCCCTTTGGAATCACCGGGAGTATTTTTTTGACCATTCGGTAAGACATCAATTAGAGCCTTTAGCTGTTTTACCTTCTCTTCAATATTGTCAACATGTTTATCAACTTCAACAGTAAGATTGTTTGAAAAATTTTTAGACTTACTCTCTAAACCATCCATTGCGGCACTAACTTCACCAATAGATTGAATGATTTTCTTTGTATTCTCATCGAGAACAGATGAATCAATAGGGATGCCAGCACCAATAGACTCTTGCTCGGATTTTTTTAGCCCATCTATTTCCTTTTTAGAACGATCGATTGATTGTCCGATTAAATCATTAAGATGGGTGAATGTCGAAGCATAATCTAATAAGTCTTGATAATCTTCCACTGACTTGGAAAAAACAGAATAATCTCCACCTTGACCTCTGAGATTAGAGATATCTTCAAGGCCACCTTTTGCATTATCAATAAAATTTTTCAAGATAGAACCTTTGATGTTAAGATTTTTTAATGCACCAGGAGCATCATATAACTCTTCCAATTGAATGATTGCATTTTTTATAGAATCATATGTCTTTTCAAAATCTTTGTATGTGTTATTATAAACAGATTCATCCGCTTCGTCCCATGCTTTAGACATTAAAGAAAGAGAGTTACTAAGATTGATCAGCGCCTTACTCATTTGATCAATTGAAGTTATATCACTATCTGCTGAAATCTTGCCCATTTCTTTTAATTTCGGCATTTCGGAATAAATATCATTCAACTGTCGATTTAGTGTTTGCGCTTTTTTAATATCCTTTTTTGAGATTTCATTGAAAATACTATCAACCGTTACATCTCGATTTCCACCACCAAAAAGTCCATACGTGGCTTTATTAGCAAGTGCAAGATTAGTTTGCATCTCCTTTAGATAATTAGAAAGAGTGCGATTTACACCACGAAGCTGCTCTTTTAGTTGCTTTGAAAGGTCATTGCCGAATTCTTTAACGTCTAGTTTGACCTTAATTTGTTGAGCGCCATTTTGTGCGGCAGTAATCTCGTCGTTAATCTGTTGCGTTAAGTTTTTCTCAAGATTTGGTTCGATATCAACACTATAAGGTCCACCTAATCCTTTTTCAATTTCGTCCTGTAAGTTAGATACATCAGGCGTAATAGGGACAGCAGGTGGTTTTTTTATATTGCTGACTTGCGCCCGTACATCTTCTTCAAGTTTCGCCTTATTGATTTGCGGGTCAACCTTAACTTTGATGCTCAATTCTGGTTCTCTCGCCATATTTTATTCCTCCTTCTGGAGCAACCAATCTCCGAATCTAAAAAAAGCAGGCTTTAATAAGTCTGCTCATCTTTTTGATTATTTTGTATTGTCGTGATTGATCCGCTGCTCGACCATATTTACGATATCTTTATTGTGTTTATTGATATCTTTCTGAGTGTTCGTCATAAACGGACGCGGTTTCATCCACCTATAGCGCTTGTGTGTCCACGGATTTCGTATGGTGTCACTTTCAAGCAAGCGGGGGAGTCCATCTGGGTTGTGATATTCTTTATGGTTTGCAAGGCGAGGACCTTCAACTTGAGTTTCATTATACACGGTCAAAACGCGACCATGTACAACATCTCTGATATTTGAATCATCCAATAATCCGCCATTGGTTTCACGACGTTCATATTCAACAGGGGAATAGGTTGCATAAACATCTTGCTCTACATGAGATTTCATCTTATCTTCCACATAATCTTTAACCTCATTTTTCAGAGCTTTATTTGCCCGTTTCATAATTTCTCGCTGAAGCCCCTCAACGGTATTGAATGATTTCTTTCCCATAGTTTACTCCTTGCCTTCAGCGGCCGCAGAAATAAGCTCTGCCGTATCAATTGAAGGAGTACCATTGAGCATACCTTCAGGAGTTTTGACGCTATAGTTATCTTTCTCTACCGGTTTCTTCAGATTTTCTTCAGCGATTTTTTCAATCATTTTGTTCATGTCGAACTGATTACCAATGCCGCTCACTACGTCAGCTACCAACTGCATCAACTGCTCAAACGGCTGGTTCTTTGCAGCGGCTTCAAATGCGGCCATATACTGCTGGCGGGCAATCTCGATTTTTTCGCGACAAGCCTTGTTCAGTGTAGTCAGAATATACTTGCGCGGAGTCTCGTTCATCAACTTGGTCGTTTCATCAGAGAAAGCCAGTTCACTCATCTGGTCCTGTGATAGCTCTTCAGTTTCCAGGCCAGTAAACATGATCAATGTTGTAATTCGGAAAGCGTAGTCATACAGCGCCGGCTCGTAACGGCCATCACGCTCAGACAGACTTACCACGCTGTCAACAAACAAAATTCGTTCAGCCAAAGTCAGATTATTCTTTGCATCCATAAGTATTAGTCCTCCTGATTTAATTTATTGTTTTCAAGTTCCATCTTTACAGCAGTCGCAATGCACATCGCGTCAGCTTCATCAGACGAAACATCTTCTTCATAATAGGTTTTCACATAGTCGATGGCCTGCTGCTTTAATTCTGCACGTTTTACTCGACCCTGTTTAAATCCTAATATCTTTCGCCACTCGGATGGCTTAATGATCTCATATGGAATATTGTTTAGCTCGCATACCCCCATAATCGCTCCTTGCAGCTGTGCCAGCTGGATCAATGTTTTTGGCGAGCTTTGCAGTGCAACATCTTCGATCACTACAAGGTCTGGACGATTGTTTTTGATGCGGCTCTGGATCATCTGGCGCATCATTGTTGAGCGTTCCAAGGCATCCTTGGTTTTGCTCAGGTCGATCAGCGAGTGATAAACAGTGTCGCCATCAATGGTACAGACACCCGTCTTGCCGAGAGCCTGGTCAAAAGCAATGATTTTTATAATAAACACTTCCTTTTTCTTTCTGGATGTGGTAAAATTCAAATTTGAAGAACACCTGCGTATCCCTTTTGGGAATTATTAAAACGGCGAAAATTAGTAGGGGCTTCCCGAAATCCAGTAGTAAGGCTGCTGGTAGAAAGGAGGCCCATATGATGATTGACTTCGACACCATGTCTAAATTCGTTCAATTCGTAGCTGCTTTGGTGACTATCGCCAAGTTTGCTATGGAAGTAAGCCAGCCCCGGGCATAAGCGGGGCCAATTGTCCGATTATTCACTGAAGCTCCTATGCAAATTAGAGAGCGGAAAGTCGCCACGTGGGTGTTCTTCTTATTTGTGAGTTTCCTCATATCAACGCGCAATTGCAATAATTGTGCGCTCATAAAAGGGGCAGAGCCCCGAAAGACTCTGCCTCAAATTCAAGAGGCGCTCAAATAAACAAAATGATATCCATGAGCAATATGACTATCATGTACTACGGCATAATAAATACTGTTTTCTGGGATACCAGTTTCTTTTGATGCCTCTTTTACTGTTTTATAAATGATATCTGTTTCAAGACATTTAACTGGGCGGCCATAAATTTGAGTTCGCTGATTAAAAACACGCGAATCGACAATTCCATATTCTTTGTATTCATCCAGCTTTGCAAAATGATGGCCATGTGTAGAATAATTCTTGTGTCGAACAACTTGAGTAATACAATTTGCCTTAATCCCATAATGAGCTGCACAGTTTTCGATAGAATCAAAAATTTGTTTTGTGTCCAAATCAATTACTGGACACGGTGGACACTTTTGTTTCCCTGTGAATTTTCCGTGTTTAGCGGCAGACATTTTCTTGCGAGATTCAAGAGATGGAACTCTCCCATAATTAGGACTGTTTTCTCCTGATAATCCACAACCAAGACTTCCACCTGGACTAATATTTAGAAGTAGTTTTGAAAATTTTTCTTTAAATTCAGATATAAGGGAAATCTCCATATTTACAGCTTCTTCCTTTGATAGCCCATTGGCAATAACGATATGATCATAAGAGTCCTAACCATGTTTAAGAATTGAATTATAAAAATGGCTATATTTCAACCCTTTATAACCACGACCATTTAACCATCGTTTGTTAGGATTATCTCCGTATTTAGTTATACCAATATATGTTGCGCCGCTAATTTTGCTTACATGTTTATAAACACAATATGTATTCTCAATGCTGTTCAATTTAATACCACCTTATAAAATAAAAATGACATGGCCGTATTTCAGGCCACGCCTTAATTCAACGATGACTTAGCCCTCATTCGGGAAAATTAACGAGAACATGTCGCCATTCTCATCAGCCAGAACGTCGAAGGTCATGGTCAGAGAAACGGGATCGCCGGTGTTCTGCCAGGACAGCTCGAAGCCGGCCTGAGGAGCAGCCTTATACCAGATGGGATGTGCCTCGATGATGTCGTCGTTCTCGGTCTTGTAGGGGATGGAACCCTCGACGCGATAAGCCTTGGGGAAGTGACGGCTATCCAGGTGCACAACCTGAGCGGCTGCCTGCTTTGCGTAGTAATAAACAATGTAAGCAGTCTTCTGGGTTGCTTCAGCCACGGTAACTTCAGTGCCGCCCTCAGTAACAGTAGCGTTGACCTCGGTGCCCAGATCGTCATCAGCCTTAAAGACCTGAACAGCAGTGGTGCCAGCAGCAGTAGAAATGGTCAGCTTGCCAGCCTCGGTGCAGGTAACCTTCTCGCGCTTCAGGAAGTTTGCGGTGGTGCCCAGGTCGTTGCCAGACAGCATCTGGAAGACCTTGACGGGGTAAACCTGTGCCTCGATGGTCAGAGTGCCGGTACGAGAACCGTCAAACTGCACGCGGTTAGGTGCGCCCTGGCCACCGGTTGCGAACACGCGGTCACCCTCAAAAGAGGTAGAAGTGACGTTAGCCCAGTCAACATTCAGGAACAGCTTCTTGGTGGAGTAGTCGACCAGCATCAGATCGGCGACCTCGCGGTTGGCGAAATTTGCATTCTTGTTAGCCATAATTGTTATCCTCCTATAGTTTCGTTTTCTTTGTCAATTCGCTCTATCCATTTCGAGGGGTCATATTTACCGCCCCAAACGGAGTAGTTCATTTCAGCGATATTTAATTGTTTTGCGCGTAATAGCTGGGAGAACGTATCTCGTATCTGCCCAACTGTTAGCTCAAAGATGTTTGAATAATTCAAACTTGGATGAAAAGTGCATAAGAGAGAAATCATGTTCGGCAGCTCGAAATTCGGGTCTGCCTTTTTTGTTTGTTTGAACTTTTTCTTCTTCTTTTGGAACTTCTCATAAAACAAGCGATCTTTTTCGGTCTTGAATTTTGGAGTTTCTTCCGGGATGTCGCTTTCATCTATATCAACCATCTGCAAGCAAAGCTTTGTTACGGTCGAATAATTATTTCTATCGATATAGCCGCCAATAGAAAATTCCTTCTTACCAGTGCTTTTTTTATCGATAAAAATTGCTCGATGCTGCTCGTCCCACTCCAATTCCCCAGAAACAAAAAGACCCAGAGCCGAAATTAGTTCAGCCCTGGATTCGTCTGTCGATGTGAGGATATCAAACATCGTAATATTTGCTTTTTGCTCGCTTGTCATTTGTTCCCAGATGTCTGGCATCTTCATTATAGTTGCCGCATCATGGTAGTATTTTTCTGGGGTATATAGAAATAAGGTCAGTGCGTATTGATATTGGGTATAACCCATCTTCAAAATATCACTCAAAAAAGGGGAGTGGATTCGTCCAACGTCTTTCAGCTGCACACCATATGGACTCAGATGCTCAAGGTACGAAATCTTTCTCATCAGCGAGCCCTCCTAAAAGAGCCGACCTGATAAACAAGCATTCGTCCGTAATAGCACTGCGCCGGCTTATAGATGCTGCTTCCAGCCCATTCAAGCGGTCCAATTCCAAATTCTTTGTTTCCATTCAGAAGCTTATCAATATCACTGGCCAAAATATCAATGCGTGTCCCAGCCTGTCCTTTCCGATGATATGTCTGCATAAGGTTTTTACTGCAATATGCAAACACATAAATGGTCATCATCGTAATAGAATCGCCGCTGGTTTGTTCTGGCACAACCTCAACACACAAAAATGTTTTTGAGTTTTCCTGTGTATCTGGAACATACTCATACTTAAACACGCATCCACCTTCACCCGACCCATTCTTACCAAGCAGAAGAGTTTCTGGATCGTCGATATCATCTGTGTTGCCCAATAGGACATCAAGGACATTTTCGTCATTGATCAACTTGGAAACGACCCGATTTTTGAATACCCCGATCTCATCGAGATTCATATCAGATCACCTCCAATTCGATCTTTTCAGTAAGGCCGGCTGCTTTAACCGTCAGTACCACGACTTGTCCAATCAACTTAGAATTATCCACACAAGTGATTTTGCACTTTGCACCGGTCGTAGTCGTATTACCGCCTTTGAAACATACTCCCGCAGGAGTACAATCACCGGTAAGCGTCCATTCTGCGCCGTCGTACACTTCGCCATCGATTTTTGCAGTAAACAGCTTGCCAAATCCGCCCGTTGGGATGGATGGTTCGCCCGTAAACTCTATCGAAAGCACTCTGTCGTCTACGGTGTCGTCGTCAGGATAGGTGATTTCCACGTTATCGGAAGCATCTTCCGGCACATAATTGCAGATCATTTTCTCTACATTGTCTGTTTCTGCGTTGTAAAGATCCTGTTCAACGTTAAATGAAAGGAACCCAATCTGGTTATTATCATAGTCAATTCGGCCAGTCATCTGGTCAATCGACGTGATTCGATAGGTTTTTGGTTCTCCGTTAATGATCTCCAACATCAGCCGCTTTCCAATGTTCAGGCGGGCAGAATACTCGTCGAATGGAGTTTGAATGCGGAATTCACGAGTTGAATAACTCATTACCTTGTTCTCGCTCAGGTTGGAGTAATACGGCTTTTCCACAGTTGCCCATAGAGATACAATCTTTTTTGTCTGGTCGTCCTGCCACACGATCTGTTTCTGGCAGATCTGAATGCGGCCGCGCACGGTGATCTCATCGTCTGCATCACGTTCGGTAATCAGCCAGTGGCTCTTACCCCAGTACATAATGCTGCCGATCTCAAAATCCTCACCAGGTCTTGTGCGGAATATTTTCTGGTTTGTAACAGTAGATGATATAATATTCACCCAGCGGGGTACGTCATCTATCGTCACTTCTTTATAAGAAGGATTGACTGGCGCTAATAGGCGCGTATCATGGAGTGCCTTATTGACCACCCTGTCGCGCTGCGTCTCTCCATCCTTTTTCAGCATAGCTCTATATTGAGATCTCGTCATATCCCACCGCCTTACTGTGTCCATTCAGAAACACTGTTTGACTTAAAGGAATACAAGTTCATCTCAGCAGTCAATTTACGCTGCGACTGCGCCAAAAGGTCTTTCATCTGCTCCAGTAGCTTAGCAGGGGAGAAGAAAGAAAAGTCCTTTGTGCTCATAGCGTTCTTCAAAGCGTCAGAGTTGTAAACATACGGCTCCAGCCAATGCACAATCATGCTCAACGCCAGAATACTCTGTTCCTTGCGGGTCAGAGTAACATTGAACTGCTGCAGCTCATCATCATAGTCAGTCAGGTCTTGCACGCAAATGTCCGCAAAATCATCAATGGCGGCCTGAAGCAGGTCGCCCTCTGCATCTGCAAACATCTCGTCAGTATATCCTTCTTTGTCATAATCTCGAATGCGCCCACGACAGCGGGCATAGATACTTTCAAAAGTGGTTGCCATGACCCGCCTCCTTTACATCAAATTGTGTCTTCCAACTCGACAGACAGGGAGTCCTCCAGCGCCTTAATCGCACTGCGGCTGTCCAGCTCACCGGTTTCGATCTTTTTCTTAGCCTCAGATGCAATCGCATCCTTGGTGCCGCCCGGCAGTGTCGGGACGACCTTCTTGATCTCATCGGCGGGCATTGTAAACACGTCATTGAAGTTGTCGGTGGTCAGACTATTTTTGTAATAGCGCTCAACGCCAAGCTTCTTGATAATGGCGGGATCATCGATCAAAATCCAATTTTCCTCAAAGAACCGGCGCTGATTACCGCGCATAGAAACCAGCTCGCGATACTCCATTTCCTGAACATCGCCAAAAGCCTCCCACTCAACGGTATAGCCGGGATTCAAGGTGGACTTATAGATCAGATTGCCAGCTGTGCCATTGCGGCACTCCACCATGGTCTCGTTTGTAATTTCGACTACGGGCTCAGTCACCACGGGAGCAGCGGCTTTTGCGGCGGTAGTCTTAGTTGTACGTCTTGCCATTCGTTCCTCCTATTTAATAAAAGAAGCGGCAGGGCTGTTGCCCCACCGCCATTTAACTCAAATTATCGATCAGGCCATCTTGTATGCGCCGAAGTCACGATCAAACACAATGGCAATGCCGGTGCGCTTCATCATCAGGAACTCCTGGCTCATATCGGCGTTGTTCATCGGGGTGCCCATCAGCATAGTAACATCACCCTCGGTAACGCGCTTAATGGGCTTGGTGTCGCCAGCAAACACGTACAGAGTCTTGTCATCCAGAATAAAATCGGTGGTGCCAGTAGCGTGACGCTGCTTCACAGCAATCAGCTCAGTACCATTGAAGCGGCCAAAATGACCCATTGCGTACATATCTTCCTTGGCGGAATCAGACACAACAGCAGTCTTGATCTGACGCAGAGCTTTGCGGGTGCCAACAATCACAGCGGTCTCGCCAGTAGAAGCCTCAACGTGCTCGATCAGGTCCAGCAGCTTGTCCTCGTCAAAAGAGCCGGTCTCAATGTAGGGAGCCTTTAGCTTGCTGAACATACCAACGAATGCAGCGTATGCAGAATCCAGCTCATCCTTGGTGAAGGACTTGGAAACGATATCAACAAACTTGTTAAAGTCGATACGGCCAGCCAGAACACGATTCAGTTCCTCGTAGATCTTGATAGCGTGCAGCTGAGTATTGACGGTGATGTCAGTACCAGCTTCCAGACGCTGACGGCGCACGCCCTGAGTACCCTCGGCGATATCGGCAACAGCAAACAGGCACTCGCGCTCGATGTGGAACTTGGGAGTATCGCCCAGAGCCAGGTTGCGGTCCTCGACCATGTTCATAAAGAACTCGTCGCCCTTCAGACCTTCCTCAGAAATAACATTGACCAGCTCCTCAACAATAGCGAACACCTTGGAGCAGCTGCCATCACGCAGAGCCTTAATGTCCAGCTTGGTGGAACCGCCATTTGCCTCAACCAGAGCCTTGCGCAGAGCCTCCTGGGTGTCGTTCACAGAATAATCACCAGCAACGTGGCCCTTGTAGCCATCGAGAGCCAGCTTGACCAGATTAGAATCAATAGCCATGGTATAAACCTCCTATAATAAAAATGGCCGCCCGCTTTAAACGGACGGCTTTATGTTGATTTCTTAAAACTTCGGAATCACTTCAGGGTGATCATGTAGTAGGTATAGCGACCATCGCCAAAACCAACAGTCTCAACGAAGTCAATGCAGCCAAAGGTCTTGTCATCAGCAGCTTCCTGAATCTGGATCTTGGTGTCATCGGCAGCAAAACCGACATACTTGCCCTTTGCGGGGGTGCCGTTAAATGCCTCGGCAGTAGCAGAGAAGCCACCCTTAGAAACATTCAGAGCATAAACACGCACGGGCTTGCCAGCCTCGTTGACCCACTCGGGCAGATAGTGTGCCACGGTCTGATCATAGAACAGCTCAACGCCAGCAGTCAGATACAGGTCAGCAACGGTGGAAGTTGCGGTGGGAGCGGTAGCCTTGTAGACCTCGCGACCCAGCTTCTCGCCCAGAACAACCAGCTGAGCGTTATCAATCTCAGCAGCATTGGACTCCTTGTAGAAAATAGCACTCTCCAGCTGAGCACCATCCAGGGTGCCACCCAGCTTGTCAATGCGCACAACAGCATGCTTATTATTAGCCATAATTATGTACCTCCTAATTTTTGGTAAATTACTTATTGCCGAGATAGTGTTCGATCAGACCACCATACGCGACATCTGAACCGTTCTGGGTGCCACCCACGCCAAAGCGGACAGTTCCTTTGTTGTTTTTATTGGGAACATAAGAAAACTCAGCACTCTTGCGGCCAACCAGCGCATAGCACTTGGTCTCCAGATCGGAGTAGCTGATCTCCTTGTTCTCTTTCAGTGCAATATACTCAGCATCTGTACCAAGCTTCTCGTCAAAGGTGGCAAACAGAGCGTTGCGCTTTGCTTCCATCTCAGCGGCTTTTGCGTCAGCTTCGGCCTTTTCGTATGCCTCCAGTTTCGGCTTCATCTCGGCAATGGTCTCAGATGCTTCAGTAAACTCTTTTGTCAGGTCAGAGATTTTAGCATTCATCTCAGCGACTGTATTGGTGATTTCAGTAAAGGCTGCACTCATGCCAGGCAGAACTTCGCCTTCGTCCCAATCTTCAAAAGTCACCTTCTTACGCTTTGCGTTCTCCACGTCCAGAACAACATTGTCGCCGTTCATAGAGTAGGGAATACCCATCAGGTTGTAAGTGGTGCAATCGATCACGATCACCTCATCGCCCTGGACATCATTCATCCAGTAGCGGGGAACCATATTCTCAGGGTCCCAAGAAGACGGGATCTTGTATGCGCCCAGAGCGCCGCTGATTTCATTCAGCAGCTGCTCAGTGGTCAGAGTAAATTCGCTTGGTGCAACGGGTTCGCCCTCTTCGGCCGGCGCGGTATTCTCAGCGGGAACCTCAGTTGTTGCATTTTCTGCACCTTCTTCAGATGCGGCGTTTTCGGCAGGAGCAGCCTCAGATTCGGTCTTTGTCGCAGTATTCTCTGCGGCGGGAGTCTCAATCTTAGGATTCTCCACAGCGCCTTCTGCTACGGCATTTTCAGTCATAGCAGGATTCTTTTCATTTTCATTCATTGGCGTTGTATCTCCTTTCTCCTCATCGGATGGATTATCATTTTGCGCAGTATAGTTCTGCTGAATTGCTTGATACTCATAGAGCCGGTCGCGGATCTGAGCAGTAATATCTTCAACAGAAAAATTGGCAGTAACGCAGCTGCCTGTCATAGCGGGCTTGATACTCGGATCAGTCGTAGACAGAATGCAGCAACCGTCAAATTTAAAAGACCCCACAGAAACGTTGCCGTTCTTATCTGCGGGGCCACAAGCCATATCGGTCAGCTCAACACTGTGATTCTTCGTACCATCGCGGGTAAAAATATCTACAGGATCGCTAAACTTTGTCCAAATCAAACCATCAACACGCAAATACTCCCGTTCAATACCGGTGCCGTCATCCTTAACGATCCAACGAGGATTACAAGATTCAGGGATAACACCATAAGCTTGACCAGCATAGACGTACTTCACGTCTTTGTCGGTGATTCGCAGTTCATGTTCATGTCCTTTAAAATCCTTGTCTTCCTCGTCAAGTTCATCTACAACATAACCAAGGATCGGCGTATTACAGATTGTCGGTACTGCTTTGTTGATCGCGTCTTTTGTAAAACTTGTCTTATTGAGGTTTGCTCCAGTGTGCATTACATCAATGCTGACATCAATGAAGCGAAAATCAGAAGATTCGTATTCGCCCTTCTTAATAAAAGAAACCGGATATCGTTGATTCATTCTGTTTTCACCTCCTCGTCAGCAAAATAAAAGCCCTGGCGAATCGCAACCTGCAACTCAGCCAGAGCATTTTCAAACACAGAATCGTATACAAAAACATACTTGTTTGTTGGGTCTATTCGTAGCATCAGAGCGCCACGGTCGGTCAGGAACTTTGCCATCCCGGCGGAGTGTGCTCCGTGTACGATAACTTCATAAATCTCCTGACTCATCTTATGCCTCCTGTCTATCAGCGCTTACATTGCCAGCATCAGACAGGCCCTCACCCTTACTTGCGTTTGTTGGGCGGCCACCTTCATCCCCGGCGGAACCGGACTGAGTATTGGAGCTCTTGAGCGGTGTTTCACCAGCACTAAGTCCCAGGATTTCATTTTCAAGATAAGTCATGTTCTCATAATCGCTGCCCGCATAACCAGTAGTTGCAAGAGCGGCGGTTCGAGTCGGCATACCATAGGTGGCATCCTTGAGATATCTTTCATGCATCTCAGTCACGTTATAGTGAGTGACTGGTAGGAAGTTTAGGCGGAACTTATAAGAACTGGAAACGCTCTTCAGCTTGCGATTGATCCAGCGCTCCAACTGTCGCATCACTGCAAACACGATCTCCTGGTCATTCACAGTACACAGCTGCAGGGTAGTAGCAGAAGGATCTTCGCCACCGCCGAACAGATTCTTATTCACACCAGCGCCTGTAAAGAATGTGGCCTCAGCATTTGCGACTTCTTTAGAGTCACTGTTCACGCCGCTCTTTTCAAAGTCCCAGCTGCTGATCTTCATAGGAGTAAGAATTGCGCCAATATTCGGCGGCAGTACATTACTCATCATGTCATAGAACTCTTTTGCTGTATCATAGTCGATCAGGAAAGAGCCGTCAGCATCATTCACTGGAATCTCCATTGCCAGCGCCTTATAGTTATTGGTCTCACTTGCGTTTTTACTGATGGCACGGTAGTCTTCAATATCGGCAAGCGCACTAAACAAACTCACAAACGGGGGAATGGGGATATAATCGTGCTCGTTTACTTTGATGCAAATGGACTTGGAACTGTCCAGCTCCTGCCACTTGTAGTTCTGCGAGTCAGCCTTATATTGGTTATACATCGTCTCAAACTCTGGCGGATAGTTGGGCAGCTTGTCTTTGTTGGAATCAAAATAAGAAAAATCAAAAGCAAAGTTATAAACGCCGTCCTCAATGCTGCTTATTTTACAATAGTCTGCATCAAGATTTTGAAAAGCAAAACTGTCATTTGTCTCCCACGCATAGCCATAGTAAACATCATCGCGGAATGCAATTGTCAGTATCTTCGTGGCTTCGTGCGGGATATTCATCAGCTCAACTGCTGTTACAGCAGAATAATACGCCTTCTTAAATTTATTGGCGTTAATTGTCTTAGAGCGATCAAGTCCATACGGAGAAATCGTGTAAGAATATGTAGACATATTCGCAAAATACTGAATCAATCGGCGATAGTAGTTTGAAATATTGAATAGATATTTACTCATATTTCGCAGCTGCTTCTCATAGTTGGCGGGGTTGCCAAGATAGGTGACGATCTGATCTTTCGTATATTTTGTGTATGTCGGATTTGTGTCGGTACTCGATGCCAGATTACGAATACCGATATGTGACAGGTTCGCATAAACGCCATTGACAAGATCCTGATATGTTACATAAGAGGTCTTGCCATCTTTGGCATTTGTTACGCGGACCTTTTTCTGCATTTTATCTTCAGCCATTACAGTCCTCCCTTCTTTAATACAGGCGCTCTAAAGTTAAACGTGAGCGAAGTTGGCTTTTTATTCTTCTTCTCCATGCTTCGTTCAACTTGCTGCGCAATGTAATAGTTGTAAGACAGGGAAGAGTAGCGGTCTTTACGGCAGCCGGATTTCTCCTTGACTTTGATAACGTTATTCACGGTTTCGTAGCCCAGGTTTACAAGTTCGTTTACAGCAAGCCCGGTATTGATATAGGGCATCTGTAGTGCGGCTCGTTCAGTAGGCGACATTTTATCATAGCCTTTATAGATTTTGCGCAACTGGTCTTCACATCCGTACTCACTCTGAAGTAGATGGATACGTCCTTGCTGGAAACCGCTGCGTAATCCAATGGCTACATCACTGTTAAACTGTGAGCTGCCCATAATGGCCCAGATGACCTTTTTGGCATTTTTGTCAGAACAGCGAGATGCGATTTCTTGATTGTTACAGCAGCTAATCGCAGGATACGTTTCGCCTGTTTCTGGGTCATACATGTCACGCATCAACAGGTCAACCAGAGGCAATCCAACACCTCTACAGTCAACTCCGATATAATCACAGTTGAAATAATCGAAATACCGTCGCAGTTTTAGTGCTTGGTCTTGCGCACTCATACCTTCGACGTTCTCTGAATAGACAAAGTTGCTGGTGTAGCGTCCTGATTTATTCGGCAGCATACAGTTCAAGAAGATACTGGTTGCATCGTTGTCGTTTTTGCGGCTACTCATCAATGCAATATCGGCAGTAAGAATTCGCACTTCGCCATTTTTCTTTTTCGGCACGTCCATAGCAGCTTGATTAAGTAAAAGATTCGGTGCGTAGAACGCCTTTTCAATGACGCGCGTTTTGTTGATGTCATCAAATTGGAATAAGCCGCCTTCGGTAGCACCAAGCCATTCGACCATCATTTCCATTGCGAACTTTAAATCAGAGAAACTGGATTCAGACATTTCATCCTCAACAGCTTCTTTTAACAGAAGTCCCTCTTTGATGCTCATTCTATAATCGAAGGCACAGCAAAAATATTTTTTACTTCTGTCAATCATGTTTACGAAGTAGTCCCTACACTTTTCATAACTCCAATGATTTTGGAACCATGCAGAACTAAGATAAAACTCTTGATTTCGCTCCGCCAGATGCTGATATTGAGGTTTATCCAAATACCCAGGATGACGAACAATATTCAGGAACTTTTTTAGAACCATATTGATAATGTCTTCATCCATCATACGATATTCATCGACCAAAATTAGGTTCGCACGAGCACCACGAGCAGAGTCGGTTGCGGTCACAACTTTAACATAACTTCCGTTCTTAAAAATAATCTCTGCTTTCTGATTGTTGATATCAACTTTCTTTATTTCAGACTGTAATAAAGGACTGTTTGGAACAAGTTCCTTCATTATTTTTTCGTCCAAAATATTTATTGATTGCGTTCGTACTTTACACGCAATGATGCACTTGGTACCCGGCCAGAGAATACATTTGATGACAATGAAGACAGCGGTCAGAAAAGATTTACCTAGCAATTAGTTATTAACCAGTAGTTTTTTATCTACTGCTCTGGAGATTTCTCTCATTTGCATCAGACTGTCGGTTCAGTCTCAGATTGGCGTACATTTTTCACATCGGACACTCTTGGCGGGATTATATTTATTCACCCACTACGCTCTACGATGGCGAGAAGCCTTACGCAATCCTCTCGCTTATCTCGGCATTAGCAGTTAAGCCTTCACCGATATTGCCCGATTTTTTCATTTCATGTTCTGAAATGGCGGCCTTAATTGTAAGATATTTGTTATATTTTCTTTCTAGTTTTGGTTCAGCAGTATTTTTATAAATCAACTCTAATAGACGCATTGCGTTTTTACCAGTAATCATGATCCGATATTTCCTAGTGGTTTCACTGTAAACACCAGATGATATACCGTAGTCGTCTTGAAGTATCTTCTGAAGATATTTAAATACATCTTCATGCGCTCCTGTAACATGTACAGCTAATGCGTTCCTTTTTGAGTTATAATAAATACAGCCGTCGCCATCTATATATCCTCTCAGAAAATCAAAAAACAATTCTTTGTTAACTGTAGGATAAATTGGACTTTGTGTTTTATTGGGAAGAATATTATGTTTGATTAAATCTTTTACAATTTCTTTTGAAAAAATTCTCAATGTATAAGAATCGGTTGTTGAAATTTCTGGGTTGTCCAAAATCTTAAATTCCTTATGCCGAAATTCGATATGATGAATTCCACCTAAACGATTATTTAAATCTTGCAATATTGCGAGATCTCCAGATTGTAATTGGATACTGCATTCATAATTTCTACGTTGCTCATCATAAACAACCCAACCATCAGCATAAAGAAAACCCAGCCAATAAGCTTTGGCTGGGCAATCGATATATTTGAAATAATCACTGTTGAAGTTCCGAATCTTGATTTTCCCCTTAAAGTGGTTATTTACATATCCTTGTATTTGTCGAGCAGTATATCCAAGGGTGTTTCCAATATCCTTATAGGAATCAACCAAATAATGTGTGGCTATATATTTTTTATCGGATTCGGAAAACGTAATGCGTTTTGTTCGATATAGTTTCCTGTAATTAAGCCAGCTATGTATTTGAGAAGACTCTGCATTAAGAACGGATGCTAATTCTTCATCTGTCATCGACATATAATTTTCAACAATGAAGTCTTCCTGCTCTGGATTGAATAATTTCTTTCCCATAAAACACCTCCATAATAACAAAATGAAGGTGGGCGGGTGTCTATCCCGCAAAAACCTACTTGCAATTTTATAATTGACCGCGAGCGGCAATAAAACAGAAGCCTGTACATCTCACCATCAAAAATAAAAGAATCTGCTGAAATAGTTTCAAATTTAGATTCAAATATTCTTTGGCAAAACGCTGCGGATTTTTTCGGTACATTCCACAGTGCCAAGCGACTGCATTCATTATCTTTTCTGATTTTGTATTTGCTACTTCCTTATCTGTTAATTTCTTTTCACTCAAGGCGAACCACCGCCTTCTCCGACACCGAAAATGGCCTCGCGTAAGCTATTATCTGCGGAGTCGTCTTCGGTTACCTCTGGTTTGTGTGCAGTATATTTTTCCATCTCCTCGTCGTATTCTTCTTGATATGGATTCTTCAAATGGAACATATGTAACAATGTGCCAAGCACCCACACTCTAAAATACTTACCGATACCATCAACGTCCTGCCACTCTGGCGACGGTTCTGGAATCGGCTCTTCCTCTTCCTATTTCTGAATCAGCGTGCCAAAAGTATTCGTCTCAGCCAGTGCGTTATCGTTCGTCTGATTCGGTTTGATCTGAGCGGACCCCATCAGGTTTTGTAGGTTATCGTTTGCTTCCTTGATCTTTTTGGTATCACCGGTTGCATCAGCCTTTTCGCAGTTAAGCTCTGCCTTTGCGATGCGCTTGAACAGAATCTCCTGTGCGGCTGTCTTGCATTCATGGCGTGTAATAAGGTTCTGGTAGTGGTCTTCGAGGAACAGATAATCTTGGTCATCCAAACCACGTCCCCAGTTCTTAATCATTTTTTGAGTGACCTTTGTACCCTTTGTATCGCCGGCAGCCAACGCATCCTTTTTCTTCTGATCGATTACATCATCATAGGATTTACCAGCGTGCTGGCGCATATTAAGCCGTCCCATGTAGGTGTTGATCTTCAAAGCGGATGCGGTAGAATGCTCAGAAGCCTCCAGCAGCTTATCATCAACATAGGTGTCAAACATCATAGCCAGACGATCGATCGCCTCGTCCTCGTCGTTATATTTTTTGGCGTAAAACTCAAACATGCGCTCACGACACTCATTGCACCATGGGAGATATCCATCATTACCCATAAACCATTGGCTCTGCGTTTTTGAGAAATTTCCCTTACGCACGTCATAGATCTTCCCACAACACATACACTTGCCGCCACTCCAGGACGGCGGAACCTTGATACGGGGTTGTTTCTTATCTGCGGCAACTCTGGCCATAGCCAATCACCACCGTTCCGTCGTCCATCATATCATCGAAGCGATATTTGATCTGATCCTATAGTTTTAAAACTTCATTCAGTTTTTTCGTCTTGCGGAATTTTGTATATACAGAGCCGGTTACCGGGTGCTCTCCAATCTCTTCGTAAAAAATTCCCATAGCGCGAACAAACAGCGCTGTCCGTCTGGAATAGCAGTAGAAGTAATCGCCTCCTAAATCTTTGTGATATTTTTCTTCCATCTCTAATTTGGAACCCTCCTTTTTAATTTATTTTTGTGGGTACAGGTATGCGAGTCGAACGCATCCAAACACAGCTTATGAGGCTGGTCAGCACACCGGCGCTGTCACCTGCGACATATAAAAATGCCCCAGGCCGTAGCCCAGGGCATCAAAATCTCTATTAAATTACTATCTTTGCTGGTTTCTCCAGCTTGACATCGTACAGACATTCAAGGCCGCTGTCATCGATTACAGCCACTGCCTGTTGCGGCACATCATTCTTGCGCAGTCCAATTGCATAGGAATCGCTGCCACAAACGCAGCCGCTCTCAATAACCTTCGTACCATGCACCGTTGTCATGCCGTTTGTGTGGCGGTGACCAAGGAACACCATGTCGATTGGCTGCTTCACCATCAGTGTTAGGTGCTCAACGACGTTAGCAGGGGAGTCCTTATCTCCATGTGCGTACATCACAAGACTATTCCTAGCCTTAAAGCCACCAAAGGTCGGATCGAGCTTCTCTGTTTTAATATAAATACCAGCCAGATTTTGCAGCCGTGCCTTCATATAGAACGGAATCAGTGCTTCAAGTTCGTCACCTGCTACCTGTTCCTCTTTACTGGGGAACACCCGTGAATGATTGCCACTCACAGAATACACGTCAATATGCTGGCATACCTCGTACAGTGTAGCAACAAAATTACTTACCAGCTCCGCAGCCGTTATAACCTGCTCAATGCTGTTTTCATTGTTCTGCACGCGGGTATTAACATGGATATGCCCATTGATCAGGTCGCCCAACAGCAGCACATGAATTTTTTCGGCTGTATGTCGCGCTACAATATTGAACACCTGTGCAGCATAACTCTCAAGCCGAGCCTTTAAAATATCCTTGTTGAACTTATTCCACGCCGAATCAATACCCGCGCCAGCGTGTAAATCAGACAAGCACACAATCACATCGTGACCGCTGTCTTCGTACTGCACAACATTCAGAAAATTGTCAGGGTTATACGGAGCAACATTCTTCAGAATCAATTCCTTAACGGATTCGGCACGAGCAACATCGCGATACACCTTGTTTGTTGCATTGCGTTCATCTTGTAATTTGATTTTTTCAATCTTCAATCGCTGCAGTTCGTTCTTGATCGTTTCTTCGTTGGCGTGATCAATAGCGTAGTCATAACCATCTTTCCACGACTTATAGGTCTTGCGGTATCTGCATTCGCCATAGTCTGAGCCGGTTGCTTCATTCAGCAGTTCTGCTGCCTGATTCTAAGTCAGCTTACGTTCGCTGCATGCCTCACCAATCCGCATCATATATTCATCAAAGGTCTCGCCGTCCGCTTTCTTAAATTCGTCCATGCGCCACCTCAGATCTCAAAATTGGTGTTGGTACGCTGGGTGCGGTTCAGTTCGCGTAGCGCCTCTTCTGCCTCGGGATTGCCAGGCAGCTGAGTCAGCACAGACTTGATCTCCTCCGCATACCAGTGGTGAACGGTACGGGTGATATGGACACCGGGGATAACCTTACGCAGATACTCTGCCTCACGCTTAGTAATTTCAACCATTATAATAAATCTCCTTTGTAATTTATAATCGAAAGGGAAATATACAACACCCTTTCATATATTAAGAATCTAAAGTTCATTTCGTGCATTCGCTGCGTTTTCGCTTGATTTTCGCCAGACGTGCTTGTTCTTTCTTTGTCGCACACCCTTTACAATATCTGCTGGCATTTGGCTTTTCTGAGTGATACTGTTCGCCACACACGATGCAATAACATTCCTTCGGGTCAAATAGCTCTCGCACTATGGCGCTTAGATTCAGCCGATTATTTTCAAGCGTCACATTGAACGTGTACGCAATCGTGTCATTCTTATCAAGGGCAAAATTTGGGTACTGGTATAAGCATCCAATGTCGTCAGTGCCGGTTCTGTTCAGCAAGTGATAGTTGTCAGAAATCTCTTTCATGCCCCGCACTGTATTATAGCCGTCATCCTAGTTTTTTCCAGCACAATACATAATCTCCGTTTGCTCTTCAAAGCAGCTCCCAAAACGCTTCATCTTGAACTCGGTATCCAAGGCAAAGGTATCGCTTCCATACAGCCGGCAGAAGAATATCACCCCAAACAGAACACGTAATTGTGCGTAATTGATATGATACTTTCGGCGCGCCTCTGTAATATAGTCCAGATCTTTCTGATAAAGCACAACTTGACGTACATCAAGTATGGGCGCGTTATTTTTGCGGCCTCTGCTGAACATCTGGATCAAGTGGCTACGATCATAGCTGACAGACTCGGGATTTTTCATCCGCTCATAATAAATGGTAGCGCATTCAATAGGGGAGAGGGAGGTTCGCTTCAGCAGGTTTCGCAGCATCAGATTTGACTCGTGATAGTCCTGCCAATGATCGAGCAGCATATTCTCATTACAGTAGAAAGTTGTATATGCCATTTAACCTCCTTACTCGATTGGTATAATTTCGCCATCAATATAGCGACAAAGTTGTCCATGTTCGTTATAGTATGGAGACATATATCCACTATGCAGCCAATAATACATAATTCTTGTGTTCTCATCGTAAATAAGTTTCGTGTTGGAAATACTATACAAAGAACTTCCATTATAAACAGCTTTATCGCCTACATTGTTTTTACGCGGAATAGATGCCCAAATTCCAATACCTAAACATAAACATATTACAGCTATCAAAGTAATGATTGTTATTTTAAAACACCGATAACTCATTCTGTTTCATCCTTCCCATCAACTGCTTCGTGAACATAATTTGAAATACGCTCGAATTCGGTATAATCAAAATACATCTCGCCGCAATCACCGCATACCATCGCCGTGATATCCGGCACATGAACCATCTGATTTTTATAAGTAAATTCGTGCTCCAGTCCAGTCTGCTTTGTCAACAAGCCGCCACAGGTAGGACAATTGGTTATTTTCTGCAGTTTCTTTGTTTTCTTCTTAAACCAACCCATATTATTTCACCCTCGCTTCATGGATTTTCGGTTCAGCGAGACTATATCGCTGGCCAAGGTATTCGTACTCGCCGTTCGGATCGTGAACTGGCAACTGAACAGGAACCGGTTTGATATTTTCGACCACACCAGCCCCAGCCATGTGCCATAAGAACTTCTTGAATTTATTGGGATATTTTTCGTAGCAGAGCACCACAAGAATATTCGCCAACTCTCTCACATCGGGACACACCAGCTTGCACTTGTTGCGGTACACGTTATAGATCGCCTGCCAGTTTGTCTCATAGGTTTTGGCTTCTTCCTTGGTGATACGACCTTCAATCTCTTTATGATATAATTGCCAATTGCGACATTTCTTTTCGAACTCAAGTTGCTCTTTGCGGCATTTGTTGAAATCCAAGAAAATGGCTTCGATCTCATCAAAGACTGCCTGATCATAGGAGACCTCTGGGTCGTACATGATATGCCAATCAAAGCTACCTGCGGGCTCTTTGCGCCACCGTACACCGCGCTCCCAACGCTCCAGACTCATGCAAAGCAAGTTCATGTTGCTATGTGCCTTGCTGAGATTATGTAAACGTGCGTAGTAAGGACCTGCATACTTCATAAAGTAGGGCAGGGGACGACCATAAGCTGCCACATTACGCGGGATCGGATATAGAACACCTGTTTTAGCATAATCGATAGCTTTTCCGTTGCAGATGCTCAAAAGCGAAATATTATCGTGATAGAGCTTCTTGGTCTTTTCCATGGTCGGAACCTTATTATGGTATGCAGTTGCGTAGTTTGAAATCTCGCCAATAGAACTCTTCAATCCACGAATGGTGCAGGCGACTTTGTTCTTCACAATATCACATTCTGCTAACGCAGTGATCTTATCTTCAACATCGAGTGTAATAGGGATATTATCAGGAACACCACTCATCATCAGTGGATTATCGATGATTAGAACCAGGTCGCCGTCAAAATCAGAACCATTAAGTCTGGAAGCCACGATGGATTTGATATTCACCATAGCAACATTCTGAAGATGGCTGCAGTATTTGCGGGTGTATTCGTTGTCTACGGCCTTGGCCTTTACATGTTCGGCAACAGAGATATGGGGATTGCGCTCAATTAAGCGGTCTCCCTCCATCACACCACGACGATCAAAGCTGTAGAACTCACCGTCTTCAAGGCAGCCAGTCACAGGAAGGCCACCAATGTGCTGCAACAGTGCAATAAGGTCAGGGGCCCAGAACTTAAAAGTAGCATTCATCCAAAGCCGACCGCACTTCATCTCATTGCGATATTTATCAAGCAGCGAGTGAATATAATCTTTGATTGCCGGCTCTTTTACCATCACTGGGTTGCGCAGGGCAGCAGCCATGTAATGATTCATCGGGTCGTTGTTCTCAGCAAGTAAACCAAGGAAGCAGTATGTATAAATCGGGTCGCCTTTGACAATATTCTGATACCAGGTAATGCTGTCGTCAGCTAGATGCTTAAAAGACTCATTTTCGAGCTGTAGATCTTGAATGACCTGATAGTTGCTACGGGTGGAAAGCGGTTCTTGTTCAAGCGTAAAGTTCCATTTAGCTACACCAAGGCAGTTATCGTACTTCTTGAAAAGTTCCCAGTATCTCTCCCAGTCAGAATAGGTACCAGTTTTCTTGAAATATTTGAGACCCTTGTACATTGAAGCAGTAATAATAATCATTGGTTCGCTGCCAGGTGTTACATCATATTCCATGCCCCAGATGTCCTTGATTTTTGTAACGCCGTTCTCTTTAAAAAAACGCTCGTAATCAATCTCGTGTAAGCAACCCTTGATATATGGAGCACGCAGAATCAAGCTGTTCATCCGTTCAGAAGTGCCGATACGCTTTTCAAATTCGCGCATGATACTTGGGTGGCAGATTCCAGCGCCATCAAAGGCGTTGATATCAATGTCAACTGTTTTTGTGGCGATATCTTTCTGAGTCCAGGTGCGTTCTTTGCCAGTTTTACGGTCATTAAACGTCACAGTTTTGTCTACTAGGTACTCGATCCACTGATTCTTGATCGTTGTCATATAATCTGGAACAACAATCATTTTTGGGTACCAGTTCTCCAGGCAATGGCAGCTGCTCAGCATCAAACCACGATAAGCATAGTACTTGCTCAGGACGGTTGGTGTCTCAGAAAAATCCAGCTCCATACTTACACGGCGGTCGAGTTCAGGGTAGATATGTCGCTCAACAAAACTTAACATGCTCTGACGGACCATACTTGCACTACGTTCACAAAACAGATATTTCTGGCCATTAAATTTGAATCCATGCTCTACTAAATGATCAATAGCATCAGGGTGGTTCTGACCGCCTGTTGCATCAACAAAGATAATAAAGCGCTGGAATTTATTCTAGTCATCGGAAATGAGCCGAATCTGTCTGAACAGCATATCGTCGCCCTGTAAGACCTTATACTGCTCCATCTCTTCTGGTGTCAGTTTAAAATTATAGTTATGAGAAACGATATAATTCAAGTTAAATTTTAGTACGCTATATAATGGTGGACTAAACAAATAATATCACTCCTCAATGAATCAAATTATTCCAGTGGTCGTTAAAGTGGTCATCGCCGTCATCTTCACCATCGCCGCCGCCCATATCATCGTCGCCATACATGATCTCATCGTAGGCCGCCAGACACTTACTGATAAACACAACTAAAATGGGCGTAACCACCAGGGCAGTAAAGAGCACACGTCCTAGAATCTGATATGTAAGCACAAATACAACAAGCATTTCTGCGATAGTAAACATCCAATCAACAAAGTCAACGGAACTTAAAACACCAGCGATAAGTACCATCAGCGGAATAGAGTTAACGCGGATCTCCTGAATATCGTCTCGCTCTGTATCGTTCTCTCCGCCCGGCTTCTTAGGCTCTTTGTCCATACTATTGTATACCTCCTTAGTCCTCGTCGTCGTCCCACATTGTACGCCGCTTCCGCCGCTCTGATTGCCGCTGGCGTTCGCCGCTTTCCTGAGCCTTCTCAACTTCCTGCAAAAACTGATTCTCAATCATACGCTGTTTGCGGGCGTTACGCATATAGCTGCTCTTAGACACCTTATCACGCTTGCGATCACTCATCGTCGCCGTCCTCCTCATCATAACCATAATCATCTGGGCAGTACATCTCATGGAATAAATATCGTGTCAAAGAAGGGGACATAGGCGTACCATCTTCCATCCACAACGTATCATAGAGCGATGCATTGCCGATCAGTTCCTGCTATTCTGCATATACCTGAATCGCGTCAAGGATATCCTCGTAAGTTACATCATAATCGCGCACAGCATCAGCTACGGCAAATCCAATATTATAAATATCCTGTTTTGAAAAGTCGTTTTCTTTCATATGGTTCCTCCTTATAGCAGCGGCTCACAAATACATGGTCCTGTCAGTAAATCTATTTTATGTTCAAGTTCTGCGATCCGAGCTTGTAATTGATCAATCGCAGTTTGATACGAAGTTGTTGTTGCTCTTATAGTATCTATACGTTCTACTGCAAAATGCGACAGAGGATTTGCTTCATCGACTTTGATAATCGCATGGTTTACTGTATCGTGCATAGAAAATAAACGGTCATTTATTTCTTCAATGTGATTTAAATATTCTGAACCATCAAGTAAAACAGTATCCAATTCATTCATCTCCTTTACAATAGACTTTCACAAACACATTCACTATTTGTATTGATATCTCCATTTATCAGTTTAAAATATCGTCTGTACATCTGTTCAGCATAAGGCCCAGCAATTTCGAATTCAAATCCGTTATTTAATAAGAAAAGTCTTACTTCCCTTTTAACTACAAACGTTTCATCTGGTTCTCCATAGCGGCAAACCGTCATATCGTCTTCGTCTATTTGAAATCTGAAATTATCAAATTCTATTTTACAATCATTCTCAATTTCGATATGTAATTGTAGGGCTGCTTGTTGCTGTACTTCTTCACTGATATATCTTTTCATAATAGACTCTCACAGTAACACTCATTGTGAATAGATACACTGTATTCTTCTTTTGGAAGATTTTTCGATACATAGTCTTTGATAAACTTTTGTAAAGTTTCATCAGTAACTATGGTGTCATAATCAACCCATTTGTCGAATTGAATAGTGTGATGTGAATTGCCATAATTTACAGTGTCTATGGTCGATCCATTTTCAAATTGAATTCGTACAGGCTGCTTCCAATCAGATGGATATATGTATATCTTATCATCGGGTATCAATAATTGATTGTTCATATCGTGCCTCATAATAGTGATTCGCAGACACACTCGTTCTCTGCCTCGACAACATTAGGAATTGCAATCGTCCACAGCGTGTCGTGTCCCATTCCATAGTATTTTACTTCCGCTTGAACTTCACGCTGGTTACCATTTGCGTCAATGTAAGATACAATTTCGTTTGTGGTTCGCAGTGGTTTATCGCTTGGCAGAGACCATGTAAATCCATCCTTCGCCCAGTCAAAAGTAAACTCGCCACTGTTGATATCATCGGGATACAGGACTATATCTCTGTACTTACACCATCGCAGCGTGCGATCATCATGTAGCGCATCAAATTTGTTCATTGCTGGCACCTCTGTTATACCAAACTGTTACACACGCATTCATCCCGCTGCACTTCTTGAGGCGTAGTTGGCGGTGTAAACGCAACCTCGCTCGGATCGTATGTCATCAAAGAACAGGCATCGATTCGCACATTCGGGAAGCACATGAACTTAAAGCATCGGTCAATATCATCAACAACAAGTGGCTTACCCTCTAAGTGCAATCCACGATAATTATCGGGAGGACAAGTAGTTGTCATCACGTGAATACTGTATTCTCCACGCTCTCTGCTTTGTAAATCCACTATAAGACATTGATGATCAACCCTATACCCCTAATATTGAATATCAAGATTCCTTGCGATTTCCTTGATATAGTCCTGTGCACATAATATAGCTGTCCCGCCCATCGGCACCAAGATATTACAGTTGTTCTTGACAGCGTATTCGCAGATCGCATATGTACGTCCACCGCCTCGTGGCGCTAATATTCTTTCCATATTTCGCCTCTCCTTTACAATAGTGGCCTGCACACACATTCGCACTGTTGATCAGCCAGAGCATCATGGATTACATCGTCTAGACATTCGGGTGTGATGGAGAACTGCTGGAACAAGTCAAACTGATTGTTGTTCATCAAATAGTTCATGGTGATCCGCCGCATTTTATTCTCTGAAATATACTTCGCATCCTCTTCACCATACAACCGCGCGATCTCCTTGAAAAATTCAAAAGTATCGGTCAGCGCCAACCTATCGTCAAAATAGAATGTCGTATATTGTGCGCCGAATTTATCTTTATTGAATATATCCCAAAAATCTTCGGGTGATTTACAAATTGCGGTCTCCTTGCGATGCTTTTGCACAGTATCCATGCGTTCATACCAGTCGCATACTGTGTCATAGATCGATGGCCTTACGAATAAAACGCGCATGATTTCTTCTCCTTCAAAAACTGCTTTTGAGTTATGATATTGCGCTCCATATATCAACGTCCTGAGTTGATTCTTTTTCTTATGTAGCCTAGCACCAGCTGCATTTGCTAAGGCTCTATATGTGTTAATCAAATTATTTATTCTGTCTGTCATAATAAGCTCTCGCATATACATTCGTTTTCTGATTCTGGATAGTAGGGGATTGGATAACTGTATTGAGCCGCACGTCGATCTTCAGAGCAATTTCCTGGACGAAGTATATGTCGTGGATGAAAAGATAGGTCATGACCAAGCTCCCAGCGAAATCCTTGATAATCGAACCAGATAGTATCTTGATTTTTGCTCAGAGCATCATAGAGACTGTTCATCACTTTATCGATTGTCATATACTGTACCCTTTGTTACTCATACGGCCTCCGGTATCATCAGATTTGCGCCGCGCTCTTTTGCGAACTTGTCGATGGAATACTGCTGACCCTTCTGTCATGTTTGTTCTCCTATGTATTTCTTGAATAACTCTACTATCTGTTCGAATTCCGCTTCTTTGTAACGGTCATACAAAGCTTTCGCTAAACCGTCAATCGCTTCATAGTTCCAGTCGCCAGTAGGAGAGATGTAATCCATTAGTCGTAAGCCGTCTATTCTTACTTTTATCATTCTGCTGCACCCCTTAGTCTAACAGGTCAGCCAGTTGTGCTGTCTCGCTGCGTTCTGTCTTGTTCAGGTAGACATATCCAAAGTGCGGGTTGCCAGCCAGACACTGAATTGCCTTACGCATACCGCTGTTATTTTCAAACACGGCCTCGTCAGTCTGCTTCAGGTCGCCATCAAGCCACAGCATAGATCCCTCACCAACACGGCCAAGTAGCAGCTGTACATGTTCTTTGGTCAGATTTTCAGCTTCTGAAACCATAATAATTGCGTTCTTGTAGTCGCGGCCACGAATAAATCCAAGGTGAGCTACTTCTACCTGCCCATTATTGATCCAGTATTCCAAACCAGCCTCGCCGCCCAAGTGATCAGCCAGAGGACCAGCAAAAGAAGCAGCGCCGAGCTTCTCTAGTAGAGTGCCGGGTAGTGCGCCCAGCTCCTTGGTATTCTTGACTTCGATGTTATTGCGAATCCAGATCAGCTTCTCAACTTTGTGTTTCTCGATCATATCAATAGCAGAGGACACCATAAGCATTGTCTTGCCGCTGCCGAATGTTCCAGCCAGCATCTTAACGGTGATGTCATCGTTCTGCAACATATCAAAGGCGAGCTTCTGTTGATCGTTAAGTGGTTTCACATCACCAGTGAAGCGATTGCTAATCTTCTTGTATTTGAGTGGCACATATTTCTTGCCATTCCATCGCAGCCAGCCTACTGCATTGCCTGCCGGCATATCATCGTCTACTGTGTCTGGATCACGAACAATCAGATAGCCATTCACTGGAGTGTCAAACAGATTCTGATATGTATAGCCTTCATCGTGGGTCTGATATGCCATCGCCATGGCTTCCTCGCCGCCTTCATCAAGAGTGACTTCGGTCTAGCCAGTGTAGTTATTGTTGACGCTTGTTGCTGCATCGGGATAGGTGAATTCGATCGGCAGGTAAAGAATGCCGCTGGCAATATTGGCGCAACTTAGGTCGCTGGTTACGAACTTAAAAGAATCAATGTTGGCCTGGATCTGTCGCTGTGCTTCCGGGAGTCCGGCTTCAATCGCGTCATCCAGATTGCGCTTCATCTCGTCCAGATACCAGCGGGCAGTTGCCATAATCGTCGCGTCGTTGTTATCGCTGATCGGTTTACCATCGAGAATGTAAAACAGGGAAGACATGGGGACTGCTATTACTATAAAGGTGTTGTCGTCGTGATGCTCGGCCAACAGGCGGGTTACAGTACGTGCCTTATAGCGGATCTCTTCGCTCTTCTTGCCGCTTGTCTTGATCTCTTCCAACTCGTGCAGGGTCATATCGGCAATCAGAAACGGCTCTGTTGCACTAGAGGCTGTTGCACTGGCAGGTTCGAAAGCGGCAGCTCCCAAATCAAGAAGCGCGGAGGTGTCATAAAACTTCATTAACGGGTTATCCTCCTTTTATAATGATATTGTAAAGTGTGATTGACTACTGAAAATATAAGCTCGCAGCTGTGGAGAGAACTGCGGGCTTTTTTCTTTATACCTTATTATACACCCATGGCGTGGTAAAAGCAATAGTTTTGTGCAAAATACCGGAATAAAATAATCTGTTGTAAAAACAAATAAAATATAGTAAAAATAGCAGAAAAATTATTAAAATTAAGTAAAAATGAGCAAAAATAATGCATTTTAAGCGTTTCTACGGCGCTTTTGAAACGCTGTTACGCGGTGATCAAGGCACAACTGTGTGAAGATTGGTGTGAAAATCACGATTGACGCGGAACGTTTTATAACGATAATACGTTGTTTACCGGAGACGAAATCGGGGGCTAAATATGGGTGTTTTACGAGTGCACAGATAGGGGAGGTGACGGATGATTTTGGGGTGATCAACAGGTGATTTTGGGTGCTGGTGACTGCGAATTAGGAGCGAATACGGATGGATGATTGTTGCGCTAAGGAGGCGAGTGAGGGGCAGGTGAGGTGCGAAAACCGGGTGATTTGGTACGGGCTGGGGAGATAGAATAACTGGTACGCACGACCCAAACTCGACCCCCTTTCCAATTTTTAACATCCCCCCGGTATGGCCTGAAAAGTATAGGATTCATGCGGGTTTTCGGTGAATGCTACCTTCCGTTATTAGGTGGTATTCGAGTGCTGGAAATCTAAAATTTTCTTTTATACCTTATCTATATATAGGGGAGATCCTTGCATGGATGTTTCGTGCAAAAAATTTAATGTGCTATTATGTAGTCACTCCAAGGGAACACGGAACACGGCCCACCGAGAAGTCAACAGGACGGACGGAACGGGCAACGGCCGTGCCCCAAACGGGCACACCCTTAACCGGGCAAGTACAATCACGATGGGCTAAGTACACGGGCCATAATTCCCGAATGAGCGGGAGAAATTGCGTGGTTTGTTGGCACCTTGACAATTGAAAAGTACTCACGCACAAAGTAGCATTCGTGCCGGGCTTTGTCTCAAATCTTTTGCGAAACGTGCCGAGGAAATTCTAAAATATGCAAAATTGCTTGACGGTAATTAAGCTAGAAGTGTTTCTTCACACTTCTGGTTGTTGCAAGGTTAGGTTGAGCGCAAGCCCAAACCTACCTGTATAGACCCTGTACAGGGGCGGAAACGTTCCTGTATAGGACTGTGTACAGGTAGTACACAAAACGCAACAACAAGAAAAGAGGAATATTATGAGTAACATTACCGAGTTCGCAATGGCAAACGTGGCACGTCGTATCGCTGATGGTGGCGACAAGTCTACTCAGATGACGGTTAAACTGTTCGCTGAGTGTGGCGAGACTGCGCTGACCCCTGAGAAGTGCAAGGACACTGCATGGAACGTTTACAAAGCGTTCGCCGCATGGTTTATGGCACGGGAAAACGCTGGTATCGACGAGGACACCGAGGATAACAAGGCTATCATTGCCGCATACGCAAAGGGTGCCCGCACTGCCGCCAAAGACTGGTTTATCCTGTTTGGTAGCAAGCCGGGCAAGAAAGAGGGCGATGCCCCCCGTCCCTTTGTCGCAATGGACAACGTTGAAGTCGGTATTATCGGTGACCTGATTGGTTATTCTCGCCGTGATGCTAACGGTGTCGAGGATTCCGAGAAACTCAAGAAAATCTTCACGAAGTATCTGATTCTCGAGACCGCACGTTTGCTTGATGGCAAACCCTATGTCCGACTGTCTGAGGATGACCGTAAAGCCGCTGACGAAGCCGCCAACAAGGCAAAGCGGGAAAAGTCTACCCAGACCCGCAACAACAACAAGAGCAAGGTAGAAGAAGCCAACGACAAGGCCGACAAGGCCGAAGCCGACAAGAAAAAGGCAGAACAGGCTCAGGCAGACGCTGAAAAGAAGCTGTCTGACGCTGAGGCCCTTATCAAAGAAGCAATCGAGCTTGTCAAGCAGTCTCACGCAACTGAGATTGAGAAAGCAAGCATCATCGGCAAACTGTCCGCCGCTATTGGTCAGTAATGCCAAAACCGCTGGTAGACCGGGTAAAGTCTACCCCTGTCGGGCGGTGCAAGTCCGTCCCCTGATGATGGCATTAGCCGAAACAGGTATCGCAACAAGTGGTGCATAGTTACACCACACCGTCAAAGAAAAGAGGTTCACTATGGCAAGTTATATCATTCACATGGTTGGTGGTGTCATGCTCACGAACGTGGAAGATACTACCATGTTCCAGATGCTGGAAAAGATGCAGGTGGAGTGCGTGTGCAATGGAGAGACAGGAGAAGTGGTGTATACCAACCCCGCTTTCAATCCGTCTCGTTCCTCAAACTACAAAGAGGACAACTTAATTGCGCTAACTGAGGAGATTGGTGGCGCACGTCAGACAACTCTGTACCACTTCAACTACGACGACGCTTTGAACGCAATGGCAGAACTGCACGCAGAAAAAGCGGCGGGCGCTGACCCCGATAGCGTCACCAAAACCATTAGCGCCGTATGGTGCAAGCGGTTTGACCGTGATGGCAACTACACTGAGGTTAGCCGCATCGACTTCTAACGCAATCAATATGCCGTGAGGTTAGTGGGCACGGGGCAGAAAGTATCCCACTACCATGGGCGCAAGCCCTTTTGAGTCAAGCAAGAAAAGAGAAAGAGGTAAAGAATTATGCTGTTTACTATCGTATTCGATGAAGTTGGAACTCTGGACACTACTGACATTAAGACCGCGTTTCAGGCGTGTGGTATGACCCACATGGTGAGTGCTGTTCTCGATGCAGAAACCAATGAAGTGCTGTATGGTGAACTTCCCGATTGGATGCTCACTCCAGAAGAAGCCAAGGTAAGAGCAGAGAAAAGAGAACTAGCAAAAAAGCGTGCGTGGGCCGATAAACAGACTCGTGATGCGCTCGGTGGTATCACTCGCGTTCATAAAGGAGCAAAGGCCACAAAACAGTACGACAATACTATCCTTGTTCCAATTCCAGACGACAATTGGTATACCGTTGTAATTGTTGATATGTACGACGAAGTTGCCATTTATCGCTTCAACGATTATGACGAAGCCGAGAAGCGTTTCAAAAGTGCTCTGGGCAAATCATGGTTCAGTGCAACTATGTGGGCAAACAACACCGCTATCTTCAAATGCGAAGAGGGCCAACCTATTTGGCGCTAAGAAAGGAGTCGCGCAGCGATGAAGCTCCAAATAATATCTAGTGTCCCGGGCATGACGTTAAACTGCCTACCCCGCAATCGGAACGCCTTGACGTGGCGCAGGGGCTTTGAACTAAGAGTCCGAAAGAAAGAGAGGTAATTTTGCGGATGAAAAGTGTTGATTTTGTCGCTCAAAAAATGGGCGATTGCGCACCGAACATGAAACTGTTCCCGAAGCGTATTGCAAAAGCATCATACAATGTGTACGGCAATGCGATGGGAGCAATGCTCAAGCCTTTTGTGAATGGCGTTTACGGAATGATGGGCAACATCGTTTTTGTAGCAAGTCAGAACTATGACCCGGCTATGAAGGTAGTTCAGGGTTTGACTTGGTGTGACACCTCTGTTCATCATGGGGTAAAACCTGAATGGCAAACCGAAATGCGTAGTGATCTCTGCTGTTTCATTATTCTCGCGCAAACAGCAAAAGAAATCACTTTGCGCAAATGGCGCGCTCCTCGTAAAGCTAAGTCTGAGTCCGAGATGAAAGAATATCGAATTTGCGCACATCTACAAACGAATAGCGAATCTGTTATCCGAAAGGGTAAAGGCGCAGTCAAGCGTGCACACAAAGAAGGTATTCGTGAACGTGAGCGTCGTGCCGAGCAGCCGTATGAATATCAGATTCTGAATATGGTTGCTTATGGTTCGTTTTCTGTCAAACAGTCAAACTTTATTGAAGGCTCTGGAATTCGTGACCATTATTTCGACAATAGCGACCGCCGTCCTCCAATGCCTCAGTTCCCAGAAAAATGCCACAAAGTTACCAAACGCAAGTGATTTTCGTCTTGAATTTACCACCACTATCCGTTACACTATGGTTAGTTTCATCCCATTTCAGCGAAAGGTGGTAGATTTATGGCTGAAAATAAATTCGTGGTCAAAACCGTATTCCATGACGAAAATGGAGATACTCTGCTTCGTGAGGATTATCGTGAGACACGAGAAAAGGCTCAAAAGCTCAAAAAATTAGCTGATTTTGGCTATACTGAACTATTTGGCAAAGGTCAATCAAAAGTCACAACTGAAATTATTGAGCTTTGATGCTTCACGTCCCGGGGCATGACATAAAACTGCCCTAATTTAATAACCAACCCCAACGTCAGCAAATGCAATCGCAAGATGCAAGTGCTGGCGTTTTCTTTTTACCTCTTTTCCTTGTTCAGAATGCTGGGCGATTTACGGTACCAGGGCAGACGTAACCGTAACCACAACAAAAATGAAAACAAAAAAAGGAGAATCTATCATGGACTATTTCAGTATTGAATTCATTTTCGCTTGCGGAACCATCATCGGTGTCGCTCTGACGATTTCGATGCAGCAGGCATGGAAGGAGATGTTCAAGCATGACTAAGAGCAATCGTGGTCTGGCCGTTGTGATTATGGCCGTGATTCTGTTCGCAACAATCTTTATGATTCCAGTTCCGGCGGCAAGCGCGAGCTCCGCTGGTAGCGTCGCTGCTATGAAACCCAATACCGGTGGCCGCTACATCTTGAGCGGAACCGTTGTTCAGGAACCCATCATTGAATGCGAAGATCTCGATGGGAATAATATCCAGCTCCTGTACTGCATGATTGAAGATTGCAACGGCGAATCCTGGTGTTATGCATATGAAATGGACAACCTTAACGATGTGCCGCCCATGTATCAGAGTGTGATTCTGGTTATGAATTGCAATGGCACGCCGGAGGATATCGACGATGACATCATCGAAGATATCCTGTGGTGCAACTGTGAAAACGCCGCTGAGGAAGATTGAAATGGCATTTGTTGCCATTTAATAAAACAAAAAAGAGAGGTAAAACAAAATGGATAACATGAAACTGCTCAGATACGCCCGCGCCGCCGCCGTCGACAAGTGGTGGTGCTATGACAAGATTGCTACTCAGTATGCAGGTCACCGCGCTGAAAGCCTGGCTCGTAAGTTGGCTGATGAAGCAAAGGCGGATGTGGATGCAATCGCCGAGATGATTCGCGCTGAAGAAGCCAAGCGGTGTCTGAATGCCGATGTGATTGCAGAGCTGAAGAATCTGGCCGAGAAAATCGTCGCCAAGGAGCAGTCCGCCGAGACACAGCAGGCCACCGGGGCCCAGCGCATGAAACAGGCCATCAAAGAAGCTCCTTACGTCCTCGTCATCAAATGGAATAATCCCATCATGGGCGAAATGGAATACCCTTTTAAGAGTTACGCCGAGGCTGAGAAGAACTTTGAGGTCGCCAAGCGAGAAGTTCACAATCACCACGTAACCGAAGCCCATGTGTACGAACAGAGCGAAGGTCAGCGTGTTCCCGTGATGGGCATTATGAGCGGCAAGCTGTAAGCCGCCTGGGAAGGGGAGAACACTTTCTAATGATTTTGTCAGAGATCTATCAGATGCATGACAGATTGTGCGCCGTTGTGCTGGACCCGGAAAGCGGAACCATCACACCGATTCGTGTCGTAAATTTGGATACGAAAGAGCTGACCCCGCAGTTTTTCAGTGATGCGAGGGCGGGATTTCCTGATGCAAAACCATTCCGACCGTACAATCCGAACAGCCTGAATTGGCTCATCATTGAAAAATATGGTCTGCTGGTTGCATCTATCAATAATCTGGGTGGATTTATCGTGTTTGAAAGTCCTGATATGATTCCGCTGGCAAGATCTCTATTCAGCAAGAAAGCGAGGTTGAATTATGAGAGACGTTTTTCCCCCAGAGAAACACGCGATCGCCGTGTATCCGCTCAACAACTGGGGCGGGCTTGAGATCACAGCGATTGAAGAGGCGTGTGTCGAAGTTGCAATTAACAATGGCGAACGCCGCAAGCAGGCTGGCCGCCACAAAATCTATCAGACGAACAAGGGCCATGCGTACTTCGTTATGCATGGCTCTCGTTATTATTTGGACGAATTCACAAGAGTATAAGCGCAGCAGCCGTAAGAAGCGCCGCAGCGCAGCACAAAAACGTAGTAAGAAAGGAGCAATATGAATTATGTTCGCAGCACACCTTAGTGACACGGATTCCACTTGGATGCAGTCCCAAGAGCGCCGTAAGAAGCGTCACATCGAATTGGCTGACCCGTACTTCCTGCCCTATAGCAGACTCCGGCCGCGTGTTCAAATCGAATTGCAGTTTCATATTCTGACTCTGCCATTCACAGTAAAGGAGGGTGATTTGATTGTCTGAGCATCCTATCGTCTGGGTGTTCGCCGCCATGTTGTTTCTGGTTGGCGCACTCCAGCAAATCGGAACCGGCCTGTATTATCTGGGGTGTTTCCGTCGCTACAATCAGGTGATCGACACCCTGGCACGCTGGTTTGATACCGTAGATCCGATCGAAATGACGGAAACGATTCGCAATTTCTTCCTCATCTCGATCGCCCTGGCTCTGTTGATTGCTGTGGTCGTCTAAGCGGCACGCAGTAATACATAAACACAAAAAAGTGAAAGAGGTAATAAAAATGCCGTACTATCGTACCAAAAAGGAAGCCAACAACAAGCCCATGTATATGGGAAAGAGGCGGGACCGCGAAGAGAAGTGGTCGATCTATATCGCAGATGAACTGTTCACTGAGAAAGAAGTGTGCAGGTTGAATCTGAATATGGATTACCTGGAGCCGGTTGAAATTCCGCGTCTTCAGACTCACAAGCAGGGCTGTTTCCGTGTTGCGAATTTCGATGCCACCATCACCAAGGTGGAAGAGAAGCCCCTGGTCGAGCCGCTGTCCAAGGAAGCCACGCGGGAGTTGGTGAAGAAGATGAAAGACCGAGAGCTTTATAAGGCCCGCACCAATCAGATTCCCGATGCCCGTCCCGCCACCATTATGGTTCGGTTCAAGGTGCCAACCCCGAAGCAGGTCGGCGCTGCAAAAGTAAGTGGCGCACAGTCGAGCGTGGCAGAGAAATAATCCGGCAGCACAGGCGGCGCACATAAGCGGCGCACTGCTGGTAAAAATAACCTACATACAATGATTTCCAATCGCATCAAAGACGGGACGCAGATGATATAATCTATGAAATTTTGGTGTGATTCAAAATAATACTTTGCGGTGGCGCTCTGGTAAAAATCGGGGCAACAAACTGCGAAGCCTATGTCGGGCGGCTGGTGGTACCGAGGCAGACGTAACCACATCCAATGCAATCGCATATTTGCGTCAAAAAATGTATTAGATTTTTATATAGAAATTACAAAAATTGACGCAAATAAAAACGAAAGGAGAGTGTAACAGCATGTTTGTATGGGGAATTTTTATGTCCCATGAAGATCGTGACGAAACTATTCACGACGACAAGTTTCATTACGATCTTTTTGCTACTGAAGAACGAGCACTTGAGTATCTTAAAGAACAAGAAAAATGGTGGCATAACATCTACAATGATCCTTGTATCACAGATGCGGCTAAGAAGGAAATCTTTGGTGGTAAAAAGCCAGACGAATCCATTCACTTATTCAAAGAGCCTGCCGAAATCTGCGGCGAAGAAGATGTATGGGTTCTTACTCGCGATTACATTTCCTCAACTGGAGCCGAAATGCGCGAAAGAATCATGGCAAAAGAACTATCAGTAAAAGAATAAGGGGGCAAACGTAGCAATGGTTCTCAACATGACTGAACTTTCTATCGCCCAATGGTCCAATACCCAGCTCGATGCAGCTCGCAAGCTGTGTACAGATGGCACTCTTCATGATTGTGCGCTACCTATTATCGTGCCGACTGATTCCTCTGTCCGAGTCAGAGTTCTCGCATGGGATACGGCTGATACAGTTATGACCATGAAACCGGAAGCTGTAATTCTTCAGGGCGAACCTGTTTTTGTAAACGCATTCCTTGAGCGATATGGTACAAGAATTCAGTGTTACTCTCCTTGCTACGCTGATGGCAAGTTCGTACAGTTCAGGAGGTTCTGATTATGGCTGACTGGAAACTCGGTAAGGACATGATTCCCAGCGATACGATTCTTGATCCTGTCACATTCGATGACTTGATCCTGGCTCTGAAATGCAACTGTGAGCACATTACGCCGGATGCGGTCATTGTTCAGGCGACGGAGATTATCAATCAGCGGCTGGAAGATTGGAAATATCTGATCGAAAATAACATGGAAGAAATCATTGCGCTGGCAATGGATGAGCCGCTTGAAGACGCTGGCCACGATGATATCACACTCGAAGAATAACAAGTAAGGAGGCAACGCAGCGATGACCATCAGTGAAGCAACAGGAATCCATCAATGCAACATCGATAAGGCCACTGGCAAAACACTCAGTCATCGTGAGCGCTTCACTCGCTACATCGATTATTTGGGCGGTCTGGATGCGGTCAAACCGTACATCCCGTTCGAGCTTGACTATCTGATTCCGAAGTACAAAAATGATCGCCTGTTCAATAACACACCGATGTCAGCCTGGAACAATGCGGCGGGGTTTCACTGCTCCGGGCTCGATGCGACCCCTACATACGGCGGACTCTGGAACCTGTATCGCCAGCATGGAATCAATACAGCAAGCTGTGCAACCGGTGTCTGTATTTTGAAAGAAGCGGCCGCGATTCTGTGTGAACGAGCGGCGCAATAAGAGGAGTGTTAATTTGTATACGATCAAAGTAACATATCGTGCAGCAATCGCAACAAGCACGCGGCTCGATTATAAGAAGGCTACTTACCAGTTCGAATCTGTGCCAAATGATGTGGTCGATACGTTGTGTGCTGCCATTGATACAGAGTACAAGAAGCGATCAAAAGAGCAGCATGTTGCGATGATTCACCTTGAGGCGGCGCTTGAGACCATGGAGCGATTCAGAAAGCGCATGTACGTGCCGAACTCCATCGAGAGCGTCGAGATCGTTGACGCAGAAGAAAATGGCGACTAATCAACGCCTGTTAGTTGTTGAGCAAAACCCCAAATGGTTGTATAATAAAAAGGAGCGTAACAGTATGAAGTCAGTACAGATTACATACGATGCAAAAGTTAAGATCGGAACCAGCTATGAGCGCGGCGAAGCATGTACGCAGCTCGATTTCCTTGACGATAAGGTTGTGGAGAGCCTGATCGCTGATTTGAATGCGGCACCTGCTGAACAGAGTATCAACTGGTTTCGACTTCTTGTATTACTGTCCAATCTCAACGAACTTCAGGGGCGAATCTTTGTTCACGATACGATCAAGATGATTCATGTCGTTGCTGAAATTCCGAATTAAGTCACAAACGAGTGATGCTACAAAATTGTTGAAAACTCACTTGTTCAAAATGTTGAAAACTTAATCGCTGATTCATTCTTTCGCTTGCAACAATAATTCATTCCTATTTCAAACTCAAACTCAATTACGCAATCGCCAATGAACAAGCGACGCGAAAATAAAATTGATGGTTATGTAGTAAGGGATTATAGGGATAAGAGTAGATTGTTAAGGAGAGAGAAGACCATTCCGGGGAAGAAGTAGAAGGAAGCCTTTGCGGCGAAGATGCTCAAAACGAGAGGAGAAAACTTTATGGCAAATCCGACTATGGGTGTTCACGAGTTCATACCAGACGAGCTGGTCAAGCTGATCAAGCAGTACGATTACTTTATGATCTCGCAAGGCGGCAAGTCGTTCTTACAGATTCGAGTGCCGTCCAGGTGGGTCAAACTGGAGATGGGAGTTGATGGTGCAAGCTACATTACCTGCCGCAATAAGCGCAAGCGGGACGGCCATCTGTTCGAAATCTACGGTAATAAGTTCGTTTTCGATGTTGATCATAACAGCGGGCGACTGAGCGGCCACCTCAAGACGGATCTCGATGAGGCCGATTATTACGTTGTCATGTGGGGCAGCACTGATGTTCCTGCCGATGATGATGAATGAGCCCAGCAGAAAAAAGGAGCGATAAATCGTGGAAGAAATCATAATGAAAGCCATTCCTGAGCATGGCGGCGTTTCGATGTCCCGGGCTGAACAGGAGACCATCATCACCATCGGAGCTCTGGATAAGACAGCCGATGTGTGCACCAACGATCCTGCGTACTGGCGCAAGCTGGACAAGAAGTGTGAGCAGCATCCCGACGAGTATAAGCTCACCAAGATCCACCGCACGAAAGACGGGCTGATCCTGTGCAAGTGGTATTCGGTGCCGCGTAAGCTGGTTCGGTTCGGAACACCGACAGCGCCTCGCGAACTGACCGAGGAACAGCGTGCTGCAGTCCGTGAAAGACTCAAAAAGGCACAAGAGGCTCAGCGCGAGAAACGTAGGATCGATTCTGAGGCTCAGGCGATGCAGTAAACTCAATGGGAAAAACATACATCACGGTTCGGTAATGATATTACTCTACTGAGATGTGTTAGGTGTTTTTGCCCTGTAGTTTTATCGAGAAAAACAGCAAGGTTTGAATCAGGAGGTAAATGAGATGATTGTATTCAAGATCCACTGCCCACACAAGAAAGTCACCAATGAGTGGCGTGACAAGTTTTGCGAGGCTTTGGTTGGTAGTCCGGCTTTCATCAACAGTGAGATTGCTGTGTGCGATGACAACGAGTACAATTTCGTTCTTATCGTTGGCGAATCCAATGACCACGATATGACGTTCGATATCAATGAATCTAACTTGGTATCATGGGATAATTAACGAAAGGATGTGAGTAAATATGAAGCCTTTTGACGATTCCGCATAGAGAGCGCTGTGCAGCCGTCAAACAGATTGAGATGAATAGCAAGTCGAAAGGTTTGCGCATTCAGGCCAAGCCGAATGTGCCGCATTGTTAAAGTGAGATACCCCGCCCGTGGCTGCCGACGGCCATCCGTAAGCTCTGCAGGTGCCACTGTAGGGAGGAACTCACGATGGCATCCAAATGGAATCCAACGAAAAAGCGTCGCCCCGAAATCCAAGCTGCGCTCGCAGCTCACCCGCAGTCCATCAAAGAGCTGCCTCTGCAGAGGCTTAAGCGTGAGGCACAGGACTCCACAGATATTTAGATCTCAATTTGAAACAAAAGTACATAATCAGATAAGAAAGCGAGTTGAAAACTATGTTGAAAACCGGTCCTCCCATGTGAGGAATCCCGTATTTCACGAGCAGATTTGTGATGAATTGTTATCTGGTTTTACCATGATAGCACGTTCAGGCCAAGCCGAACGGAACGAATTGTTAAACTAAGGAGGCACCCCCCGAGGAAGGCGGAAGACGACTGTCGACATCTTAAGCTGCAGGTAACGAGTCCAACGCATCTCTGAAACCGCAAGTCAGTAGGTTGAACAAGTCATCAACACACCCCAAAATCACCAATTTACAAACTAGCCCCTGGATCAGGACCCAACCACAGCCTCCTCCAGTTAGGAGCTTCAGACAGATTTAGATCACAAATCGCCTATATTATAATAATAAAGGTTGTGATAATAACAACAAATGCAAACAAAAAGTAATGTGGTTGTTTGTGGAACTTTCCCAATTGACAACGATACGTTTTTGTGTAATACTTGTTTCAAGCGAAACACACTTTACAATACCAAACGAAAAGGATGAGGTAAAAAATGAATGCGAATGTAGTAATGCAAGTAGCCACCACCAAGCAGTTCGGCGACATGGAGATTCAGGTCTATGAGAATCCGGCGGTCGACCACACCAGAGCTCAGGATGATTTTTGGATGACCCGTGAGCAGGTCGGTACGGCGTTGGGATATAAGAATCCTTCAATTTCGATTGGAACGATTCACAAGCGCAATGCGGCTCGTCTCGACCCGCTTTCAGGGTTAATCAATTTGATTACCCCTGGTGGAAAACAGCAGACCTACGTATATAATATGCGTGGTGTCATGGAGATTTGCCGTTACAGCACTCAACCCAAAGCGAATGCTTTCATTGATTTCTGCTGGGATGTGATCGCCGCTCTGATGCGGGGTGAAACCGTATCGCTGAATGCCAATCAGACTGAGCTCAAGCGGCAGGAGCGATTCGACCGGATGACTCAGACGCTGGCGGAGATTCATTCCAAGATGGACGCTCTCGAAGCCGCCCGTCAGCAGGACCGCAACGCTCTCGACAATGTGTTGTTCGTCTGCAAGCAGCTGGAACGAAAGCTTATCTCGATGGGTCAGCCGCAGAAGCAGCCTGAGCAGACCGCCACAACTACCACAGCCGCCGCAAAGGAAACCCACGCCACTACATACAAAGGACGCAGCGAATGGCGGACTGAGATCTACAAGCTCGGCAACTCCATCGCTCGCATGACTGGTCTGACACTGAATGCAGTTCTGAAACAGGCTTATGATTATATCGGCCGCAACTATGGCTGGTATTTCAAAGACGAACGCAAGGCGTATGTTGAGCGAGTTGGCTACATGGGTGACATCAAGAACCTCAGCGGCTTGGACATTATCGAGGACAGCGAAACGTGGAAGTCGATCTTTATGTCGATTATGAAGGATCGATATGAGAACGAAAAGCATGACGCTGAGGTCCGAAAGGGGATTAAGTCGGCACTCACCAAGAAGCCGCCTATGATCCCTGCCGATATGATTCCTACTCGCCACAGGGTAGAACCTGCTCCTGAGGTCATTGCTGAAGAACACGCACCGGTCATTGTGGCCGAGGCTCACGCAGTTGAGATTGAAACACCGGCGGCTGAAACACCGGCAGTCGAAGTTCCTGCGGTTAAAGAGCCGAAAAAGAAATCCTATTACTACAAGCCGAGTATCACACTTCCGATCGTTGAGCCCATTGCAAAAAAGCTGGGCGATAAGACGCTTGGGTATTGGGTTACCTATGCAAAGATCTATGACGCGATCGGCACTGTCAAGATGGATCGGATGCGCAAAGCGTATGTTCGCTCTCACAATAAGCCGCCCAAGTCTACTCCTGATATCTTCCAGCATTCTGATAAGAACATGAAAGTGTTTAAGGAGGCTGCAAAGATCGTGGCGGCAGCTATCTAAGCTATCTACTTCCTCCATTAGCCTTTGAGGCTGGCAGCCGGGAAAGACCGGCATATAACCGGGTGTGGCGAAGGTGGTATCGCGCTAAATTTGGGATTTAGAGATTTTCGCCCGTTCGAGTCGGGTCACCCGGACCATAGCATAGGGCTTTATCCTTTCTCCCTGTGCAAAAAGCGAAGTTTTTCTCTTTCACTTTTCCTTTTTCTTCGCTCGTGGCTGAAATTGCCAGGCAGGTACGATAACCCTGCTTTGATATGGAGCTGATGGTCGTACAACAGTTCGATTCTGTTGGGTTCCAGCTAGGTTCGATGCAGCGGCGTAGTGTAGTACAAAGCTGTTGGGGTGGCGCAATTCCACCGTGGGTGATCATACTCCCCCTCTGACACACCCATAACGCTTATATCCGAAAATATACGAACAGACTGCGACGAGGCAGCTCCTCGTGGAGTGATGGTCTGGTGACAATATGAGTAGGCTATTGGATGACCTGAGTTGTGGTCTAGCTTAGTCGGTGCCCAGACTGGCGGAGAGTGAATTTAAAAGGGCAGCCTTTGAGGATGGGCTCTAGGGAAGACAAAATGTACCTAGTTGTATCCGCTGACGCGGCTAAGTCGCATTGCGCATCGCTGATGCCGTTACATGGTTAAATCCTCCTCTCTGTGGCGTTAGTTCAAAGGAAGAACACTGACCTCATAAGTCAGCAGTTGGGATGTCAGGATTCCCACGCCGCACCATTAGTGTACGAATATCAACAACCTAGTATGAGGTAAATCACAATGTTATATCTTTGCACAGTAAGCACGAAACAGAATTACACAGCATATATCGAAGCAGATTCCGAGGATGAAGCCATGGCAATTGCATAAGAAAACTGGGAAAGTGGAGAGCTGACACCAGACGATAATGAGTACGTTGACGAGGTCGAAATTATTTCAGAGGAGTGATTCAGATGTACATCGTTGCAAGCGATTACACCAACGAGAAAGCTGATGTCTACAAGTCGGTAAGTATCGATAAAGCATTCAAATCAAGAGACGATGCGATTGCTTTTGCCGCTGTTAGTTTTCAGTGCTTTCTCAATGGGATGCCTGAAGATGAGGCCGCTCGGTACGAAGATGCAGTGAAAGTTGACACTGAATCCTACGCTGATTTTTGTGGATGCGAGTTGAACCCATATCCTGAGTATGTCATCGGCACAGCGGTCGGCGATGGTGAAGATAATCACATGTACTACATGGTGTTTGAAGTAGAGGAATGACCTGCGCAAGCAGTGGCGGCTCGGAAAGACGAGCATATATGGCCCCATGGCGAAATTGGCACACGCGGCAAGTTCAAGCCTTGCTTATTGTTCCCGGTTCAAATCCGGGTGGGGCTACCACCGGCTCAATCGAGTCGGGAGCTTATTGGGTGAAACGGTTTGGCAAATCGAAAAGACGGTTGACTGCTGGACAGACAGCTTTGATATGCGCTTGTGATGGAAGGCCAGACATAGGAATCTTAAAAATTTCTGCAGGAGACTGCGTGCCCGTTGGAATCGGGTCAAGCGCACCATATTAACAAATGTTTTTGAGTATGGAGGTATTTATGAACAAATTCAATGATTTTACAAAAGAAGAAATCGAACAATTCTTCGCTGAAAGTAAAAGTTAGGCTGCGGTTGCAAGAAGGCTTGGATATAACCATGTCGGTGGCGGAACACAGGCGATGTTAAAACAGTATGTCACAGAAAACAACATCGATATCTCACATTTTACTGGTCAAGGATAGAATAAGGGCAATATTGATCTAACCAGATTTCGAAAAGGAAATCCGATTACCGGTTTACGTGATTCACTCTTAATTATTCGTCCTCATAAATGTGAGCACTGTGGAAACGATACATAGCTCGGAAAACCAATTCCGCTTGAAGCACATCACATTGATGGAGACCATCTTAACAATGAATTAGAAAATCTTCAGTTGTTATGTCCAAATTGTCATGCTCAAACGGATAGTTAGTGTGGAAGAAATATCAAAAATAAAGGAAAGAAAAAGGTATCTGATGAAGATTTACTTGCTGCACTAAAGAGCTCTCATACGATTAGAGAAGCACTCATAAAAGTTGGTATAAACTATACAACGCAAGTATAGTACGAAAAAGCTAGACAACTTATGTATGACAACGATTATGAGTTTCCTAAAAAGATAAAATTGCAAAATAAGAATACTTCTAAAACAAATAAAAATCATAGAAATAAAATCGTAAAATATTGCTCATGTTGCGGCAGACCTTTATCTGTAAAAACAAAAGGGACTTTATGCAAAGAGTGTTATAAACATGATGAGTCAAGAAGGAAGGTCGTTAGGCCAGAAAAAGAAAATTTAATGACAGATATAACAGAAATGCCATTCACTAAAGTTGGTGAAAAATACGGAGTGTCCGATAAAACAATAGTGAAGTGGTGTAAGATGTATGGTTTGCCTACAAGTAGAAAATTTTTAAAAGAATAATAAATATATTCAAATTTTTCCATGTACGTTATTCTCGGCTCGCTCGAAAGAGTGCAGCGTGCCTTTGTAAGCCGAGTATCTTATGTGATTGTAGCTCAGTTGGTAGAGCAGCAGGCTGAATGCGCGTCGATGGTTCAAGTCCATCCAATCGCACCAGGGTTCCTGTCTTTTTGGTATGTTATTCAGCAGGAACCTTTTACCTCATTCTTGTTATTCCCGGCTCTTTTGATACGATGCTTCGGTCTATATCGTATCGAAAGCAACAAGGCTTTGTAAGCCGGGTTTATATGCAGCGGTCGTATAATGGTTAATATGCCAGCCTTCCAAGCTGGAGATGTGGGTTCGACTCCCATTCGCTGCTCCATGCCGCAAGGCAAGACAGCTTTGCCCATTAGGTCTCTAACAAAATGGGGAATAGGTACATGGTGGTAAAAGTACGATCAATAAAATAGCCACGACTTCCTTGTTGCGCCCTAATGTTTCGGATATTGTGGTCCGGAATGGAAGTTGTCCTGCTTGGAGAATCGGGAGTACAGGTGTACCTAATTTATATGCGGGTATGGTGAAATAGGCGAGACACGCGAATTTTAGGAGTTCGTGCTTAGGTGCATGTGGGTTCAAATCCCACTACCCGCACCATGTTCGAATATCAACAATAAAAAAACCGAAAGGACGAAGTATTATGAAAGTGATTATTAGCACAACTCCTCTTAACGGCGTACTGACTGATATTACTCTCGACACGGGAGAAGACAAGGGCGACGTGATAGAAGTAGTTGGAAACAGCATGATTACAACTACCATTGATTGGCTCAACAGCACGAAGATGTCGAAAGAAGCCAAGAAAGCATACACTGATTCCTTGTGCAAAGTCTTAAAGGAAAATATCTTAAAAGGGCTCAAGTAAGGAGGGCACAGTCGTATGAACTCCATTATCAATCCTTGGGTGTTCTACTGGATCGGCATCGTAGATAGTATCAGAACACTACTAATCGCCATTCTAATTGTGCTTGTGATCGTGGTAGCGATTATGTTCATGTGCACCATGAGCGATGCAGACGATTATGGCTTTAAAAACAAAGATGTAGTCGAAGAAGCAAAACTCTGCATCAAGGTTGCAATTGCAACTTTTGTTGTCGCAGTTCTGGTTTGTGTGGTTCCTTCTGAAGACACCTGCTACAAGATGCTCGCCGCTGATATGTTTACACAGGATAACATCAACAACGCCACTGAGTATGTCACTGACGTGATTGATTATGCGGTCGACAAGGTCAAAGAAATGGACAGAAAGGACTGAGCGATATGGACGAGAGAAAATTCTGTATCGGTGATCACGTAAGGCTTGAGTCTCCGTAGGGTCCTGGTGATGCCAATGAGGGCGTAGAGGGAATCGTTGTCGGATACGAAGAAGACTGCGATACTCCTCAGGTGCAGATCTGCGATGAATACACATGGAGCAACCCGGATTATCACCTGATCGATTTCCTGCCTGATGATTGGTGGGCGATTGTAGAGTCGAACGGTGAATGCTGCTGCGAGTCTCTGCTTTAATTTTTTCGCCATCCAAACACACTTTACACTGTCAAATGAAAGGAGAGAACGGATGTACATCAAGTATGTGGACGGCCATTATGAAATCGTGTCGGCGGATAATGGCCAGTTCATTCAGTCGGCCGACACATGGGACGAGGCTCTTGACGATATGAAGGAGCTGCTAACAACAACGGTATAACGGGCAAACCGGCTCGTTTACATAACATTTTTTTATTATAAAGGAGATCAATATTATGAAGGCAACTGTTAAGTACAACAACGTTTTCGTCACTTCCGTTTACGACATCGAGACCCTGAAGAAGGTTAAGAAGTTCCGTCCTGAGGCTCTGGTTCTGTACAAGGGTGAGGGCAAGGAGAAGGAGCCTGTTTGCGCTATCGGTGTCAGCGGTTCTGCTTCTGCCAATGAGATGGGCGTGACCTTCGCAAAGAATTCCGTCACTACTCCCAAGGTCGCTACCATGAGCATTGAGCTGCCCAACGGCAAGACCACCGTCGAGGAGATCAACGAGTTCGTTCGTGAGAAGCTGGGTCTGGCCATCGTGAACTGCACCAAGATCGAGGAGCAGATCGCCGAGGCTATGGGCTCTATCGCTGCTGATGAGGCCGCTATGAACGCTGCTATCACCATCGAGAACGACGCTGAGCCCGAGGCCACCGCTGAGTAAGAGCGCCGCCTGGTAAAGCCGCCACTGTGGTTCCACGCCGGATGTTCCAGCGCAATACGTCCGGCATTCGTTTTAGATGATTCGTCAATCTGACGTTTCTACAATAAATTTTTTCAAATTAAAAAGGAGTACATAATTATGCTGAAGATCACTGTGGGTACCAACACCAACCGTAAGACTGTCATGGTTACTGAGGACACCACCCTGCGTCAGGTCCTGGAGGAGAACGATATCAACTACTCTGCTGGTCAGACCTCTCTGGATGGCTGTGTTCTGCAGCCTGGCGACATGGACAAGACCTTCGCTGCCATGAATGTCACCGAGAAGGCTTATCTGGTCTGTGTTCAGAAGATGGATAACGCCCGTTAAGGGATTAACGAAGCTTGATCCTGAATCTGTTCGAGCGAATCTCGAATAAAGTCCGAATATAAATCTGTTCTGGTTACAACAGATAAGTAGCATTGCAGCCGCTGGCAGGCCGGTTAAAGTCTGCCTTATATGTGTCCAGTATCTGGGCTTTTTAAATGCAAGATATGAATTTAAGGAGGAAGTAACTATGGCATTCACTGGTTTGCTGACGAAGCTCGGCTCGAACGAATGCAACGAATTTTTCTCTGACATCAAGAGCAGGAACAAATTCGAAACCGAAGATAACACCGTCCTGACCGTTCTCCGGGCAGTGATGAACGAGGAGCGGCTGGCGACTTTTACCGCTGATCCCGAGAATAAGGGCATCATGCAGTCTCTGGTGGTCGAGAACGAGATCCGGCTCCCGGACGATGAGAAGTTGACAGCAGCCTATTACGCTGGTGAGCGTGGTCCGTTCACAAAGATCAAGCTCGGTCTGTATTTCCATTTCATCCCCAACAAGAAAGCAGCCGATTACATCAAGCAGGTGAAAATGTTCGACGAGGACTACAAGAAGGCGGGCTGGGTTCGTCTTGAGGATGTCTCTCTGTATGTCGATCGCAGTGGTGACGCTCTGGTTTATCAGAACGAAACCAAGCAGGCGACCATGGTGTTCGCTCCTTCGCCCAAGAGAATCCAGGTCATGCAGATGATGATGAGCTGTCTGCCTCGTCTGCTTCCGTGGGCATTCAAGGATCACCCGGCAACCAGGGATGAACTCGATCTGCTGAAGATGTTGGCTGAGCAGAAGTATGACAAGTTCAATGCGGCAATCGACAAGATCTGTGCAGCTTATGACTTCTACGGCAAGAAAGTCGAAAGCATGCTCAAGGGATTCTGCAGTCAGAACTTCACCCGCTCGATCCACGATCAGGAAGAACGTGTCCGCCGGGCAGAGAACAACGTCAATGATTACATGAACAGCGCCCGCAATGCCATGAAGCAGGTGGACGAAGAGCAGATGAAACTTCTGGTGCTCCGGAATCGTGCCTGCAACTCTGGAGAAGATGAGAAGGAGCTGGTCGATTTCTTCAAGGCGAACAAATCTCTTATCGCTCTGGATAAGTCCGGCAATCAGCTGTGGGTCGGCGTGAACTGCTATCTGAATGACTACAACGAAGATATCTTTAAGCAGTATGTCGAAAAGCAGGATAAGATGTCCAGCTACATCTACGAGGAGAGCCCGTATGATATGGATCTTACCAAGAAGCTGTTCCTGGCTATCTGGAAAGAGCACCGGTTCAATCTGCGTGTCTACTGCGAGTGGATCGTCTATGATGACTGCCGCGTCGAAGCCATCAGAAGCAGTAACATGAATCACCAGGAAGACCTGATGAAGGATCGTTTTCCTCAGCCTCATATCGACCGGTTTACCTGTTACGGCGGCTATCGCGGTATGCTTCAGGATCTGGCTCTCCGCCGTGATTACATCGGCGTTTTGTCTACTCTGGTGACTTCTTCTTCCTATATCAACTGGACGGATTCTACGGTCGTCAGCTGGATGATGGAAAAGCTGTTCGGCGATTATAGTAATCGGAAGTGTCTGGAAGATAAGGATGGCAATCTCTACACCATCAAACAGGTGGTTGAGATTCTGGAAAACGAAAGCAGAGAAACGGCATAAGGAGGTTTGAAGTATGCAGCCGGTTAAGATGAATGACGAACTGATTCAAGGGATTTTGCAGGAGTTCTATGCACAGGCTTCTGCGTTGGGTAATCTGCAGGCGGATAAGTTCTCCTTTAACAAGAATTTTTCCAAGCCTGCCAAGGACGCAGTCGAGGTGAATTTCACTCTGGAAGCTTATCACGAGATGTGTGCCCTGATCGATCACTTCAGTACCGAGGTCGCCTGGCACGGTCTGGTGAATCGGATTGATAAGACTCACTTCCAAATCACCAAGATCCTGGTTTATCCGCAGCAGGTTACGGGCGCAACAGTGAATACGGACCAGGAAAAGTATACGACATGGTTGTATGAGCTGGACGATGAATCCTTTAATACGCTGCGGTTCCAGGGCCACAGTCATGTGAACATGAGCACTTCTCCCAGCGGCGTGGATATGCAGAATCAGTGGGATCTCATTGATACCCTGAGCTCTGAAGACTACTACGTCTTTATGATCTGGAACAAGCGGCGGGAGTATAACGTCCGTGTTGTGGACATGGCGGACAATGTCATCTACAGCGGCGATGATGTCAAGGTGACGATTGGAGAGGCCGATACGAAAGGGTTTCTCGAACAGGCGGAAGCGCTCGTCCAAAAGCCGGTCACAACCACATACAGCGGCTACAACAGTGGCTACAGCGGCAACTACAATGGTGCAGCTTACTCCGGCAACTACAGCGCGGGTACAGCAGCTTATCAGGGAGGCGCGTTTGTTGGTAACACAAGCACCGCAGCCGCGTCCACGAAAACAAAAGCAGAAACGAACCCGGCAGCCACGACGAACCCGGCGCTGAAAACTGTCACGGGTGGAGCCGCCCCTAAGATCGATTCAGCCAAGAGCAAGGGAAGCGAATCCAATCTGATGAAGTATTATCAGGAGAATCCGAATGACCTGATGAACAATTGGAATTCGAGCTGCTATCCCTACGCTGACGCATTCCAGGACTAAGAAAGGAAACAACAATGGATCTGAGCAAAATCGAAATGGTGTTTGACCCTGCGTCTGTTAAGGGTCGCATTCATATTATCGGCTGTGGTTCGGTCGGCTCTACTGTGGCTGAACTGCTGGCACGATACGGTCTGACCAAGTTCACTCTGTGGGATATGGACTTTGTCGAACCCAAGAATATCGTCAACCAGATGTTCTTCCAGCAGGATATCGCACATCCCAAGGTGGAAGCTGTGGGAAACATTCTGTGCAATGTGAATCCTGATATCAAAGAGGATCTGGTTCTGATGCCCAATGGCTGGCAGGGCGAAACCGTCAAGGGCTATGTGTTCCTGGCCGTGGACAGCATCGAGATCCGCAAGCAGTTCCTGGAAAAGAACAAGTACAATCCTGAGCTGCTCGGTGTGTTCGATATCCGCACTGGCCTGTATGATGCACAGTGCTGGTCGGCCGATTGGAAGGATCGCAAGCAGATCGACAATCTGAAGAACTCCATGAACTTCACTCACGAGGAAGCAAAGGTAAGTACGCCGGTGTCTGCATGTGGCATCGTTCAGGGTGTTGCACCGACCGTTCGTTTCATCTGCTGTCTGGCGGTTACGAACTTTATCAATTTCGTGGGAGGCAACCAGCTGAAGAAGCAGATCGTTGCAACCCCGTTCATTCTGGGTGAAGAGAGCGTCATGGCGTTCTGATAAAATCGTAAATAAATAATCGTGATGAATAGTTGTTTTTTATAAACAGCGCACTTAGGCCATGCCAAGTGTATCGCATTGTTAAGACGAGGATGGTCCTCCCTGGAGGCATCAACATCGCAAAACCGAGCTCGTACCGCCTGCCAACGGCGCTCCCACAGAGTTCGAAACGACATTTTTGGGTCACCCGAAAGCGGTTATATAGCCAATTGCAGCATCCAATCATGATCGGGACCTCCTGCAGCATGCATTATAGCCTCAAGAAACCCATTTAGATCACGATGAAATCATAAAGGAGAAACAATGTACATTACATATCTGAATCCTCCTAAGACCCGGCAGATCACTTTTGATGAGATCCTCGCCGGTGTCCAGAATGTAGAAGCACTGCACTATGGCGGCAGCAACACATCTACAATGACCGTGTGCCGCAACGATTTAACCGCCAAACTTCGCACTATCACAAATGTTCCTGAGATGATCGAGAAACTGGCGGCCTACAACGTGAAGCATGCGGCGCTTGAATCCAGCGATATCCCGAGTCACTATTCTCACTTTGAAATTCCAAAGAAATCTGGCGGCTGGCGACCCATTGATGCGCCCGATGAAACTCTTTCTGATGCATTGATCGAGCTGCGGGAGCTACTGAAGAGCTTTATGATCGCAGATTATCACACGAATGCTTTCGCATATATTCCCAATCGCAGCTTTATCGATGCGGTCCGCAAGCATCAGGCAGGTCACAATAAAACCGTCGTTGATGAGGCGACCGGCATGAAAAAGGTCATCAACTATCAGAATCATTGGGCAGTCAAGTTCGACTTCCATGGTTTCTTCCCCAGTACGACACCGGATTTTCTGCTTGGCATGATGAGTGTGATCTATCCGTTCGCTCTGATCATGCAGGATGCACGCGGTCGGGATGAACTGGCAAAGGTGGTCAACCTGTGCTTCCTTCGCAACGGCCTGCCGCAGGGAACTCCCATCAGTCCGTGGCTTACCAATGTGATGATGATTCCGTTTGACCACTGTATCACTCGCAAGCTGTGCTATGGCTACAAAGCAAAGGATGGCATCGATCGCGAGTTCACTTTCACACGATATGCAGATGATATCCTCATCAGCTGTTATCATCACTTTGACCCGATGGAAATTCAGCAGATCATTATTGATGCGTTGAATTTCTTCCATGCGCCGTTTACTCTGAACGAAACGAAAACGCATTACGGCAACAGGCACTCCAGCAAAAACTGGTGTCTCGGCTTGATGTGGAATAAGGACAATCAGATCACGGTTGGCTGGCGCAATCTTAAAATGTTCCGTTCGGCTATGACGAATTATATCTATGCAAAGCAGCACGGCAGAACCTGGGAGTTGGAAGATCTGCAAAAGTTCAATGGCAAGCTCAACTATTATCACATGGTCGAGCCTGAGGTGATCGACGAGCTGATTCGTCGTTACAATGTAAAGTTCGGCACTGATATTGTGGCGATGCTCAAAGAGGATCTTCGTCCCAAAGAGGGCGTTGTTGCATAAAAAATGGAGACATACACAAGGAGTGATGATCTATGATTGAAATTATGTGCCGGGATGGAAAGGTCCCATCGAAGGAGCTCGAAAAGGTCGCGGATATGATCTATTATTCCACGGGCATCGAAACAGAGGTGGTCTACGAAGAGGATCGGAGAGCCCTGGTGTTCTGGGGTCCTGAGGATGTCAAAGAGATCGTGGAAAGTTTGAATCTGAAATCGATCAACACAGACGATACCAATTTCTGCGATACCATTGTGGCCGCCGCAGAGCCGCGCATTCACCAGGCAATGCTGGAAGCCGGCAGAGATGTCCTGTTTGATGAAGTCTGTGAAACGGCTGCATCCATGGGCGAACAAATCGAATTCGATGAGCCCGATCAGTAATCAGTAAACAAAAAATCACTTTGCATATCGTTCCAAAAGAGCGAGCATCACGCCCAAGGCGGATGTTAAGAAGAATACCCCAGCAATCGGCCGCTGCACTCCGCCATGGGCCCTGATCGTGCAGCTGGCCTCAACCAATCCTTGTCAGGAAACACTCGTCCTTCGATCCGAGACGAGGTCACGCGCCAGGTCGCGTGACGAAGTCTCCGATCGTGCGTCCTCCCGTTTCCAGAGCATCGGATTTAGAAAGTGATTTTGATAAAAAAGAAAATGAGGTAGAAATATGGAATTGATGTATAAGCCCGGCGATAAGGTAATGATTCGCCCGGATCTGAGCTGCCGTAAAATTTATCGTATGAGGTCAGGCCGCCACAATGGGGACTATGCCTACAATGTGGTTGATCAAATGGTAGATCAGGCTGGAAAGGTTTTTACGATTCAGGGTCCTCGCCACGGAGGAGATGGATACAGTCTGGAAGAGTTTGATTATGGCTGGACCGACGAGATGTTTATTTCTATCAATGAGTGTTGCTGTGATAGCCTTCTGTGAGGTGAATTATGAAATACAGATACAATGTCGGTGACGCAGTGGTCGTAAAGCGAGATCTCAGAAAGAATTGCAGCTACTTTATGATGTCCGGCCCCATTCTCATGGCATACAACACTGTTGTCGACGAAATGAAAGAGCTCGAGGGCAAGACCGTTCATATCGCAGAACATATTGATGGTCAATACTTCATTGAAGAAGACAATAAATCATATGCCTGGACGGATCAGATGTTCCTGACGCAGGACAAGTACAACGCTGCTTGTGTTTGCGAAAGTTTACTATGATTGGAATGATTTGAAAATGCAGAATCCCTGCCATTATTGTGTGGCACCCAAGCGTTATCCCGGGTGTCACGATCACTGTCAGGAGCGCCAGCAGTACGTCGAAATCGAGCTGACACAGCAACACCAGTACAAAGAGAAATGTCGCATGATCAACGATTTCGATAACGAGCTATACACTTATAACCTGCGTTACAGAGCAAAACATCAACACAGATATTGATTTACATAGAAAGGATGAAGATCAATGGCAGAACCGGCACGTAAGCGTAAGGAGCGCGTAGTTCAGTTCCCGCAACAGCCTGGTTCCGAAGCTCACATCACCATGAGCGAAGCAGAGCTGAAGGAAATGATTCAGGATATCGTGACTGCTGCTCGCAAGAAAAGGCGAAAGACAAAGCCAACCAACAGCCTTTATACAAAGGATGGCCGCATCAAACCTTCGCCTGCTGATCCGATTCGTTCCAAAGAGGATTTCCAGAAACTGGTGAGTTATCTCGCTTCCAACGGCGACCCTAAGTTTCGTCTACGCAACAAGGCGATTTTTGTGTTCGGGTGTAGTCTGGGTATTCGTTGCGGCGATCTTCTCAGTCTGAAAACGGCAGATGTTTATGAACAGGATGGCAGTGTGAAAGAGCATGTCGAACTGATCGAAGAAAAAACCCGCAAACGAAATGTGTGTAAGATTCCTAAGATGGCAGCCGACATTTTGGAAGATTATTTCGATGAACAGGATTTCGAGATCAGTCAATCTGATTATCTGTTCCGCAGTCGCAAGGGTGGGCCTCTGACAGTGCGCGGCTTCTATCGGATCTTGAAAGAAGCAGGGAAGGCATGTGAGCTGGATATCGATCTGTCCACTCATACCATGCGCAAAACCTATGCGATGGCTGCACTTCACAGCGCAGAACAAGCAGGCGAGGCAGGGGATGCGCTGGCTATGCTTCAGATGAAATTCAAGCACAGTGATGCCCGTGTCACAATGCATTATGTCAAGGCCGACCAGGATAAGATGGACGAAATGTCTGATCGTGTGTCGGACTGGTTCGATGATGGAGGAACAGAATGATTGATTACATGTATCACCCGGGCGACAGAGTCCGCGTTCGGCTTGATCTCTCGGAAAATGAAGACTATAAAATGTTGTCTGGCAAAAATAAAGGTCAGTGCTTGCTGGCTCTTCCCTGGATGAAAAAATACGCAGGACAAGAGATCGTCATTCAAGAGATCGCACAAGTTCATGGTTTTTACAAAGCACAAGGAATCGATGGCTGCATCTGGACTGACGAGATGTTTGAGCCGCTTGTTGTGGACGAGTGCGTTTGCGATTCGCTGCTGTAATGGAATGGAGGAAGTAGAGCAATGTCAAGATATTATCAGTACAAAAACGGAGAGGAAGTGGTTGTTCGGCCTGATTTGGAGTGCGGTGTTCAGTATTATATGCGTTCCGGTTACCGAGCAAATGATGTCAGTGCCACCCTTACTTATTCTCAGGCGCAGCGGCTTGGCACTGTGGTTCATATTGCCGGCAAGCGCAATGGCCGCTATTACATCGACGAAGATTATGGGTGCGATCGGTGGACGGACGAGATGTTTGCAGCGCCCAACGAATGTATCTGCACGCCGCTGCTGTGAGGTGAATTATGGAAGGGAAATACCTGTACGAAATTGGCGACCTCGTAAAAGTTCGCGACGATATTGATCGAAACATGCAGTATCGTATGCGTTCCGGTCCCAAAGCTGGATGGGAACCCGGGACTGTATATCATATCGGAAAATATAAGGGGTCAGTCCACAAAATCATTTCTTATGAGCTGGGTTATTACAAAATCGATAATGACCCTGATCATCTGTACTGGTCTGATGAAATGTTTGAGCCGATGTCGGTAAACGAATGCTGCTGTGAATCTTTGCTGTGAGGTGAATGTGATGGAAGCTTTGTTGTATAAGCCGGGCGATCTGGTAACGATCCGTTCGGATTTGGTTGGCGACCGCGATTATCCTGTTTGGTATGGTCCTTCAGCAGGCAAACGAGATCTTTTCTGTAACGATAGTATGGTCGACTATAGCGGAAAGACCTATGAAGTCGAGGATTATGGCGATAATGATGATTTCTATATACTAAAGGGAATTCCATGGCTATGGACTGAGTCGATGTTTGAAAGCCCGACCGAATGTATTTGTGACAGTTTACTGTAATTTAAAAGGAGAATGAAAACAATGTCTGATTTTAAGGAATTTCGTGCGCTGCTGCAGGACCACTTCAATGAGATGGTGAAGGGCGAGAATCCACTGTTTATCACCGATGCAGACGAGGACGAACTGTACAATCTGTATCTTGACAGCTTCCCGGCCGGCACGAATGAGTTGTTCCGTAAGCGGCGTGAGTATGATTGCTCCTGCTGCCGTCGTTTTGTGAAGAATATCGGCAAGCTGGTGGCGTTTGATAAGAATTATAATTTGATTTCCATCTGGGATTTCAATGCAAAGTCTGCCAAGTACCAGCCGGTTGTTGATGCGCTGGCCTCCTATGTAAAGAGCCGCGCTATTGTGAATCCGTACTTTATCAGCCACAATATGATCGGTTCTGGTAATATGTTCGGCACCGAGATGAACTACGAGTACGATGAAAACCACAAGGAAGTACATACCTGGGATCATTTCGCAGTCAATATTCCGCAGCGATTCATTACCAGCGGAGATGACGTAGCTACCAAGATGGCTCAGTGGCGTGACTCCGCAAACGTATTCAAGCGTTCTCTGGAAGAGCTAACCATGGAGGCTGTTGATACTGTGCTGGAGCTGATTGCTCAAAATAGTCTGTATCGCGGCAAGGAGTTTGAGCGGTCTGTAAAGGAGCTTAAGTACGATAAGATTGATTATGACAAACTGTCTGTTAATGAAAAGCTTGCCTTTGTGTGGCTTGCCCCTACGTATGCTACGGCGGCGCAGCTTCGCATTCGTAACACCGCTATCGGCACCCTTCTTATCAATTTGAGCGAAGGTATGGACGTGGATGCTGCTGTGACTGCTTTTGAGAAGGTGGTTGCTCCTGCAAACTATAAGCGTCCCAAGGCGATTTTCACCAAGAAGATGCTGGAGGACGCACAGAAAACCGTCACTGAGCTAGGCTATATGAACAGTCTGGCGCGTCGGTTCGCCACTCTGGATGATGTTACTGCCAACAACATCATGTTCTGCAACCGTGATGCCGCCCCTCGTGTGATGGGCGCTGTGAATCCGTTTGAGGCAATGGCAAAATCTCTGGGTACTGATCCCAAGAAGTTCGGCCGCGCAGAAGAAATCGGCATCGAAAAGTTCGTCAAAGAAGTTCTGCCTACTGCGGCAGGTCTGGAACTGTTCATGGAAAATCGGTTCTCGAAGAATATGGTATCTCTGATTGCGCCGCAGGATAAGAGTGCGCCAAGCATGTTCAAGTGGTCCAATGGTTTCAGCTGGGCGTATACCGGCAATATGGCAGACAGCGACATCCGTGAAAACGTCAAGGCTGCTGGCGGTAAGGTGGATGGCGTGCTGCGTTTCTCGATTCAGTGGAATGATGTGCCGGGTGAATGGGATGAAAGCGATGAGGATGCTCATTGCATTGAACCCGATAAGAATCACATCTATTTCGGCAACAAGTGGCACCCTCGTACTGATGGCCGCCTGGACGTTGATATCACTTGGCCTGATCAGGGCAAGGCTGCGGTCGAGAACATCACTTGGCCTGATATTAAGAAGATGAAGGAGGGCGAGTACAGCTTCTATGTGTATTGCTTCGCTAGTCGTGGCGGTAAAACAGGTTTCCGTGCTGAGATCGAGTTCGATGGCAACATCTACTCGTTCAACTATGATAAGCCGCTGCATGGTGGTCAGAATGTCGCCGTGGCAAAAGTCACGCTGAAGGATGGTAAGTTCTCTATCAAGGAGCTGCTGCCCAGTTCTACCAGCACCCGCGAGATCTGGGGTGTGAATTCCAATCAGTTTGTACCTGTGTCTGTGGCGATGTATTCTCCGAACTACTGGGACGAACAGACCGGCAATGGCAACCGTCACTACTTCTTTATGCTCAAGGATTGCGTCAACCCGGAAAAGCCCAATGGTTTCTACAATGAATTCCTGAAGGCAGACCTGCTGCAGCATAAGCGTGTGTTTGAGGCACTGGGCTCTCAGATGGCAGTTCAGTCCGTCGATGACCAGCTGTCCGGTGTTGGCTTCTCAGAAACGCAGCATAACAGTTTTATCGTTAAGGTGCAGGGGGCAATCGAGCGAGTTCTGAAAGTGGTGATTTGATGGATTATCGTTATAAGCCGGGCGATCGTGTCGTAGTGATCAATGGGATTCAGGAAAATAAAGGTTACTATATGCGCTCTGGGGGTTCGTTTCTATTTCATAATGTGATCTATGTGAGCGAAGTTTCGATCCGCACACGAAAGGCTCTGGAGGGAACAGTCGTCACGATTCTTGAGTATTTTCACAATCGATATGTCATCAAAGAAACGGAACAGAAAATCCTGTGGACAGATGACATGTTTGTTGGTCTGGCGAACGAAAGTGAGTGCTATTGTGAATCACTTTTATAAGGAGGCAACAAGTTGCAAGATACAAAATATCATGTAGGCGATGTTGTTATTGTCCGCCAGGATTTAGATCTTAGAAAGTATTATTGGATGCGATCAGGTGGAAAAGAAAACGCTCCTTGGAGGAACGTTGTTTTAGATGTTGTAACTGAAGACATGATAGAGCTTTGTGGACAGACTATCGAAATCGAAGAAATAGTCGGTACGGTCGATGGTAAAAAATACAGAGCAAGAGGTCGCTACTGGACAGACGACATGTTTTCTGACCAAATCGGCAACGAATGTTACTGTGAATCGCTTTTGTAAATCTGAAAGGGGAAATTATCATGGAAAAGAATTTGTTTGAAATCGCAACTCGTAATCGCTATCGCTTTAACTACAAGGGCGTTATGACCGTAGAGGATCTGTGGAGTCTGCGGGTCGAGGATCTGGATGCCATCTTCAAGATGCTGAACCGTCAGAAGAAGACCGCCGACGAGGATTCTCTGCTGGCCACTAAGAGCGCCGAGGATCAGGATCTGGCCAATAAGATCGATATCGTCAGATACATCGTGTCTGTCAAGCTGGCTGAGGCAGCGGATCGTGTGTCTGCCGCCGAGAAGAAGGCACAGCGCGATAAGATCCTGGAGATCGTGGCAAAGAAGAAGGATAAGGCACTGGAAGATATGGGCATCGAGGATCTGATGAAGAAGCTGGAAGAGCTGAACTGAGAAGGGAAGTATCAAACATGAAAGTTGTTGAAAGCGCAAGCAATCTATTCCTGTATGGCGACGATATGAAGGCGTACGACAAGATTCCGGCGGGTACCTATGATATCCACTGTTCTGAGATGACCGGTTTCTATCTGTCTCGCCGCCCCGACATGGTCATCAACGAAAAGGTGTATGGTGTACAGAGCAGCAAGGTTGCCAAAGTGCTGAATTCGTTCAAAGTGTTCAACCGCAACCTGGGTGTCATCCTCAGCGGCAACAAAGGCATCGGCAAATCTCTGACCGCTAAGATGATTGCAATCGAGGCCGTCAAGCAGGGCTATCCTGTCATTCTGGCTAACCGCTATATCGGCGGTATCGCCAATTTCATCGAATCCATCGATCAGGAAGTTATGATCCTGTTTGACGAGTTTGATAAGACATTCAAGGCCAGGGACAATGAAAGTCCGCAGGATACGATGCTGAGTCTGTTCGATGGCACCAGCGCGGGCAAAAAGCTGTTCGTTGTCACATGTAACCAGCTCAATGGCCTGAACGATTATCTGGTCAACCGTCCCGGCCGCTTCCACTATCACTTCCGCTTCGATTACCCGGGCGCTGACGAGGTTGAAACCTACCTCAAGGATAAGCTCGAAGAGAAGTATTACGATCAGATCCCTGCTGTGGTCGATTTTTCTGGCAAGATCGATCTGAACTACGACTGCCTGCGGTCTATCGCCTTTGAACTGAATCTGGGCACTCCATTCGCAGAGGCCATCAAGGATCTGAATATCATCAACATGAACGAGACCAGCTATAAGCTCACTGTTATCTTCAAGGATGGTTACCGTGCGTCCAGCACCAAGCGTTTTGATATGTTCAATGGCGCACAGCGTATCTGTTTTGATGTCAAGCTGAAAGATGGCTACTGGCCTGATTGCTACATCAACACCGAGGATATCCAGTATAACCCCGCCAACGGTGAGCAGTTCATTGATGGAAAGAAGGTTGATGTGATCAATCCGTATTCCAAGAGCGATGACGATGAAAAGGATCGTTATGAAGCTTTTGAAAAGGACAACGGTGTGGTCAAAGTCATCATCTCCCGTACTCGTGAAAGAGACATTCACTACATGGTCTAAGGAGGCTCAATATGGTCAAAGCAAATCATTATAAAATCAGTTCTTTTCCTGACGGCACTCCGCTGATCAAGAAGGATCTGACCATCAATTATCTCAACGTGATCAGCATCGTCTGGACGTTTGAATCCATGGCCGAGCTTCCCACGGTCATTATGATCGCAAAGGACGCAAAGGATAACGGGGCAGATGTCGAGCTGTTTATGCCGTATATCCCGAATGCTCGTATGGACCGCGCCTATCACGACGAAGATGTGTTCACCCTCAAGTGGTTCGCAGATGAAATCAATCGATGTGGATTCAGCTGCGTTACCGTGTTTGACCCTCACAGTGATGTGGCTCCGGCACTGATCGATCGGTGCGAAGTACATACTCCGATTCGTGAGATTTGTCAGGCAATCGAAGAAAGTAAGCCTGATGTGATCTACTTCCCGGATGCCGGCGCAATGAAACGATATGAGGAAACTGTTCACTGGGCATTGGAGCGAGTCAAGTGCAACGCCTATATCATCCATGGTGATAAAAAGCGGGACTGGGCAACGGGCAAAATTCTCGGTCTGGATGTTGTTGGTGAAGTGAAACCTGATGAAAAGGTTCTGATGATCGATGATATCTGTTCTTACGGCGGTACCATGTTCTATTCGGCCAAGAAGCTGAAGGAACTGGGTGCTGGTGATATCGATATGTATGTCAGCCACTGCGAAAACAGTATCCTGGACTCTGAGCGCGGCCATCTGTTTGATGATCCGGAACTGATTCATATGGTCTATACCACAGACAGTATCTTCACCGGCCATCACGACAAGATCACTGTTTTAGAGCGTCATTGGGACGAGGACTGATATGAAGTATGCAAAAGGTGAAATCCTTAGTGCATATCAGCGCTTAACGAAAAGTATCAAATATGGAGATGCATACTGGTCTGAAAAAGCAATGATAAGTGATGTTCTGAGTGATTACTTCAATCGAATCGAGAGCAAGAAAGTTGTAATCGATCCAAAGTATGAAAGCTACAGATGCCCAAAGTGCAATACAACGTTAATTGGTCAATATGATCACTATTGCGGACAATGTGGTCAGAAATTGGACTGGAGGATTTGAAATGATCAATATCAACCCGATGCTGCTGTGCGATTTCTACAAGACGACTCACAGTAAGCAGTTCCCGGCCGGCACTACCAAGCTGGTCAGTTATTTTACTCCACGCATGAGCCGATTGGATGGCGTAGATGAAGTCGTTGTGTTCGGTATTCAGGCATTCTGCAAGGATTATCTGGTGCGCTACTTCAAAGAGCAGTTCTTCAATCAGCCCAAGGATAAGGTCGTCGCAGAATATAAACGTGTTCTGGATGCAACCATTGGTAAGGATGCTTACGATCTGAGCAAGATTGCAGCGCTACATGATCTGGGATATCTTCCTGTTGAAATCAAGGCGCTGCCAGAAGGTACTCGTTGCCCCATCCATGTGCCGTTCCTTGAGATGAGCAATACGCATCCTGATTTCGCATGGGTCCCGCAGTTCCTCGAATCTTTTATGAGTTCTGAACTGTGGCATCCGATGATTTCTGCAACGGTCGGAACTCTGTATCGCGATATCGTGGACAAGTATTACGATGAAACCGTGGAGGATGGCGTGCCGCATGCTCGTGCTCTGGGTGATTTCAGTTTCCGTGGTCAGGAGTGTATGCAGTCGGCAGTTAAGTCAAGCGCCGGTTGGTGTCTGAGCTTTCTGAACACAGCTACTGTCCCTGCGATTCCGTATATGGAAGAAATGTATCGCTGCAATTGTGAAGAAGAGCCCGTTGCGTTTGGCGCGGTCAGTACCGAGCATACTGTGATGTGTTCTAACTTCGCTGTCGATGGCGATGAAATCACCTTCATCCGCCGGGCGCTGACGGAGCTGTATCCAAATATGAGTTTCAGTATGGTGTCTGACTCTTATGACTACTGGAATCTGGTCGATAATATCCTGCCGCAGCTCAAGGATGAAATCATGGCTCATAATGGTACGCTGCTGATCCGTGGCGACTCTGGCGACCCGGTCGAAATCGTCACGCAGACCGTCTACCATCTGTGGGATATCTTCGGCGGAACAGTCAACAGTAAGGGCTACAAGGTGCTCGATCCTCATGTGAAGGCGCTGTATGGCGATTCTATTACGGTGCAGCGCTGTGAAAAGATTTATGCCGAACTCAAAGCACACGGTTTTGCCTGCAACAATGTCAGCCTGGGCGTTGGTTCGTTCTCCATGCAGTGTATCGAGCAGAGTGGCCAGTTGAAACCGTTCACCCGCGATACTTTTGGCATGGCAGTCAAGGCAACTTATGGCGTGGTCAATGGCAAGGAGATTCAGATCTTCAAGGACCCCAAGACCGACACTGATCACTTCAAGAAGAGTCTGAAGGGTATGTGCTATGTCACTAAGGATGATTCTGGAAAGCTGGTTTGTACTGACGGCCTGATGGATCACGCTGCTCATTCTGACGGAAACATGCTGCAAACCGTATTCCGTAATAGCGCGATGGTCAAGGAATACAGTTTGAAGGAAGTCCGCGACCGACTGTGGGAAGGGAAATTCTAATGGTCGAAATCAAAGAGATAAATAACCAAAAAGCGAATGCGATTATTTGCAATCCGTTAAAAGCTGAACCGGGGTTATTTCTTCACAAAGATAAAGAAGCAAATCGATATGTTGGCATTGATAACACAACTCATGATGCTTGGGTTGAAGATTTTGCAACTCGAAAAGAATGCGAGGATTGGTTGATGAAAAAAGGGTCTGATACCTGATTTGGAGGTTATGATATGGCTGTTGTAATCAAAGAAGGCAATGTATTTGATTCTGACGCTAAGATCATCTGTCATCAGGTGAATTGTCAAGGCGTTATGGGATCAGGTGTTGCTAAAGAAGTCCGTGAGAGATTCCTAAATGTGTATGAGCAATATCACGAATTGTGCGAACTTCATAAAAACTACAGTGCCGGGTTGCTTGGCACGGCTCAGATTGTCCCTGTATATGGTGGTCGCAACGAGTTTTGTATCGCTAATTGTTTTGGCCAAGATAAATACGGTTACAACGGGGCACAGTACACTTCAGTTGGCGCTCTGATGGAAGCTCTAATTTATGTTGCAGAGCAGGCAAGACAGTTTAGTTGGAAGGTCGCAATGCCGTATAAAATCGGATGCGTCCGTGGTGGCGCTGATTGGGAGACCGTAAAAAAGATTATTGACGTTACATTTCAAGGCGTTGATGTTGAACTGTGGAGATTGGAGGGTAAATAATATGCGCAAGTATGAATTTGACGCGGCAAAAACCAAGGATGAAATTGTCGAGTGGATTCGGAACTATTTCCGCAAGAATGGTTCTGATTGCAATGCGGTGATCGGTATGTCTGGTGGCAAGGATTCCAGTATCGTGGCTGCTCTGTGCTGTGAAGCGCTGGGCAATGGCCGTGTAATCGGTGTTTTGATGCCTCAGGGTGCTCAGAGCGATATCGATGTGGCGCGGGAACTGGTCGCCCATCTGGGAATTAAGTCCTTCGAGATCAATATCGCTGAAACCGTGAATGCGCTGCTGGCCAATGGACGGGCAGCTGGTCTGTGCGATTCAAAGCAGGCTCGTGTGAATCTGCCGGCACGAATTCGTATGGCGACTCTGTTCATGGTATCTCAGAGTATGAATGGGCGAGTAGCTAACACTTGCAATTATTCGGAGGACTATGTCGGCTGGGCTACGCTATTTGGTGATGGCGCTGGTCAATTCAGTCCTCTCGGTAAGCTGACCGTCACCGAAGTTAAGGCGATTGGTCGTGAACTGGGTCTTCCTGAAAAGTTCATCGAGAAAGCACCTGCAGATGGACTGACTGGCAAAACCGACGAGGATAATTTCGGCTTTACCTATGACTTCCTCGACAAGTACATTCGCACTGGTGATTTCGGCGGTGACACTGCAACTGCAGCCAAGATCGATCGGATGCACGATGCGAACGCATTCAAACTGTTGCCGATGCCTGTGTATAAATCTAATTTTTACAAGGTTGAGTGGTAAGGGAGAGTTTTTATGGGAAAAGAAAAAGTTGATGTTCTGATCGTTGTCGATATGCAGAACGATTTTGTCACCGGTCCGCTGGGTACTCCTGAAGCGCAGGCCATTGTGCCGAAGGTCGTTGAGAAGATCAAGAACTGGAAGGGTGAAATTCTGTATACGCAGGATACGCATTATGACAACTACCTCGAAACTCAGGAAGGCAAACATCTTCCTGTAAAACATTGTATCGAACATACGAGGGGCTGGTTATTTGTTGATGAAATCGAATGCGATCTTTTGCCAGAAATGAAAGATCCACAAGCAAAAATTTACGAAAAGAGAACTTTCGGTTCGACATTGTTAATGGAAGATTTATGCGACTCTCATTTCTCTACAATTGGAGAAATGGCAGATTTTGAGATCAATTCCATCACTCTGATCGGCCTCTGCACGGATATCTGTGTCATTTCGAATGCGCTTCTGCTTAAAGCAGCACTACCTGAAGTTCCTATCATTGTGGATGCGAGTTGCTGCGCTGGTGTGACTCCTGAGTCTCACAAGAACGCGCTGGCTGCCATGAAGATGTGTCAAATCGAAATTGTAAACGAGGAAAAAATGCATTACGTTAATGGAGATATTATTTTGAGTGCTAATGGAGCAAAACGACTCCAGTATCTTTTAAGGCATCCAAACGTAGAGGAAGTACAAAGGAAGTTGAAGGCTTGTAACGATGCTCTCGCTGAAATGAATTATCGGGAGAACGAAGACGGGACTACTTCTTTTGATATTGACATTGAGGTGTGATCAATGGAAGAAATTATTATTTTCGGCTAACGTCCGGATGCCAGGTGATTGGCGGTACTGGGGCAGACATAACCGCCGCTAAAACAATTTGCAAAGGAGAATGGGTATGAACGAAGAAACCAAAAAGAAACAAGTTGAGCTCAAAGATGAAATTTATGAAGATCTGAAGAAATATTTGACGTGGGATGATTATATCAAACTCACCCAATGGCTGAACAAACATAATTTTTGGGTAGCTCCAGCATCTACAAAATACCATGGCGCGTATCCTTGTGGGCTGGCCGAACATAGCATCGCTGTTGCCAAAGATTTGGTCTCTTTAACTGAAAAGCTTGGTCTAAAATGGGCAAATCCTCGTTCTCCATATCTGATCGGATTGCTGCACGATGTCTGCAAGACAGATCAGTATAAGCTGATTGGTACAGAAAACGGATACCAGTACGTTTATGCGAATGATTCTATCTACAGTCATCATGGCGAAAAGTCTATCTGCATGTTGGCAAGTATCATCACCTTGACCGAAGAAGAAGTCGCGTGTATCCGCTGGCATATGGGCGCGTATGAAACTGACACCAATGAATGGAAGTATTACGGCAACGCTATTGCAAAATATCCCAATGTTTTGTGGACTCATACTGCTGATATGATGGCAAGTCATATTGATGGTGTATAAGGAGGAATTACAATGTCGCCCTGTTTGATGTGCGCTGAAAAGGATTGTCGCAACTGCCCATGTGCGATCTGTGAGGTCGTCAATGGCAAGCTGCAGGATAATCTTGTAATGCAGACAGTAATGAAGAATAAAGCGGACTGCAAGGGATTTATGGTGCGTCTTTCTGTAGAACTTGAACAGATCGGTCAGGTGAAATCCAGAAGCTGGACAGATAAAAACAACTGGCGCGGATTCCCGGCAGGCTGGTTCAAGCATGATGATCTGGTTTCGTGGTTGCTCTGTCATTGTTAAAAGGAGATGGCAAGATGGGATACACGGTATATATTACAGCAAATCGCTATTACGAAGTGCATATCAAGGATGCAAAAGATACAGACGATGCAATGCAGCAGGCTCTGGCAAAGTATGATAACGGAGAACTCGAAAGCTATGAGGATGAGTTTGAATCGGCGTTCGCGGAATCGGAGGATGATTGATTGGCAAGCAAGTGGCAAACCTGTCGCCTATCAGAAACTCAGGATCGTCGGGTGAAGTTGACCAAGGCCAAAAAGGAAGAGATCGCCCGTAAGTTTGAAACCGGCGAATACTCACTCCGTGGTCTGGCGCGGGAGTATAACGTCTCGCACAAAACGATTTCGCTTATTGTCGATCAGCGGGCAAAACGAAAGAACGATGAATACAACAGAACACACTGGATGTATTATCGTCCGGATGCAGAAACAATGCGGGAAGCGCACCGAAGATCAAAAGAATATAAAAAGCGACTGTACGAAAAAGGAGAGTTGAAATAATGGGACAGCGGTTGGTTATTACGGTTCATGCGTTTGACGAGGATATCGCCACGATCTATTATCACTGGTCTGCATATACAACCAGCGCACTGGACGAAGCTCAGAAGATCCTTGAAAATGTCAAATGGGAAGATACCACGTCAAAGGACGAATTGATCCTGCGTATCGTTCGCTTCATGGAGTCCAATGGAGGGTGTATCGATTTTGAGGATAAGCCGGAGTTCGATAAGCGCTTCCAGAACGTTAAGTTTAAGGATGATGGCTCCCGCAATGATGGTCTTGTTGCAATCTCTGAGCAGGTAATGGACAAGCAAAAATACTGGTCTGATGGCGATTTGATCATTGATTTTGATAACGAAATGATCTGCAACTCGGTTTTCTGGTGGTATGATTCGGACGAATCTCTGCGAGATGAACTGGGAGAGGATTGCGATATTGATTTTGACACTATTCCAGAGCTCAAGATCGATCCTGGCGAATTCTCGTTCGATGATCTTACATATATGATCAAGACGTTTACAGATGGCTATAGATATCATCGCTATCAGGGTGAAATCTGGGAAAGTATTGATAGTTGAGAGGAGTGAGATTATGACACACGAATGGGTTGAACAAGAAAAGAAACGGCTGGCTGAGAAGTTTGAAAATTATCCACAGCCGCTTCTCGATGAATGGTATGCAATCCCTGAAGAGTATCGGGATGTTCGCTCGAAGAAATATAATCTCTGGCCAGAAATCGCTAACATTGAAGCATCTATCAGAGATGGAAGTCCTGTAAAACCAGTTGTTATCCACCTGCTTTTCACATATACAGATGAAGATTTCCTTGATTTTTATTTCAAAGACAGAGAGGCGCTTATTCCTGCTGCGGCAAAGTATTACGCTCATTTTCATAAAAATCTAGGGCAATATTATGAGTATCTGGAGTACGGCACAGTGTCGGTTGAAGAGGCCGAAGACAAGGTTATGGATTTCAACGGCGATATTGTCATTACAGATCCATGTTATCTGTCTGCAAATATGACGAACGAAGAGCGCCGCAGTTTTGATTGTACCTGTATGATCAATTATGGAATTATCGGCATTGAATCTGATACCTATTATGGCGATTGGAGTTGTACGACTTACGACCGGCTTTCTTTTGACGAAAATGATTGCCCGAAACTAATCGGCAAATTTTGCGCAGATAGTGGCATGGTCTGTGTAGCGGATTTGCGGTCGGTCTTAAGGTTTAATCCGAAGTATGATTATCACATCAAGAATGATTGGACTACTACATTGATCAAAGATTTCAAAGGCACGGTTCGTATTAAAATCGATCTGGTCGATGGAGGCAATGAAATCTATCCAGCTTATAGCGCAAGCGTAATTGGCCAGGGTGTCAATATTAAAACTGGTGAACCAATCGAATTTTATACGAGGCAAACGGGACTATGATGGACTATATTTTGAGATTATTATCTCGATTTATTGATTTCTGCCTTAGGTGGGCATGGTTTATTATCCCGTTATGGGCGTTTTATTTTATTGCAGTGATGTTGATAATCTCTAGTGTAAAGAGGTGGTAAAAAAATGACACGGGAAGAATTGCAATCAATCATTTTAAGCGAGCCGTATGATTTCCTGCGCACCAATCCGCATCTGGGCAAGCAGGTGATGTTTTTGACCATTGGCGGTAGTCACGCCTATGGAACGAATGTCGAAGGGTCCGATGTTGATATCCGTGGTGTCGCGCTTAATACAGAACACGAGCTGCTTGGCATGGACACGTTCGATCACTGGGTCGATGAAACCACTGATACAACGGTATTCAGTTTCAACAAAGCAGTTAAACTCATGTGCAGCGGCAATCCGAACATGCTGGAGCAACTTGGAAATGCTGACGATCTTGTCATCAGCTATCATCCGGCCACAAAGCTTTTGATGGATAATAAGAAGTTATTCCTGTCCAGACAGGTCGTGTATTCGTTTGGTGGCTTTGCAGATAAATTGTTCAAGAAGGCAGTCACTTTGGGCGAATGGTGTAATCAACACCCAGAAGATCAGATCACAAAGAAGCGAATGAACAAAACCATTATGAATATGATTCGTCTTTACCTTATGGTCTTTGATATTCTGGAAAAGGGTGAGATCATTACGAATCGGGCGGAGAACCACGACCTGTTGATGATGGCTCGAAACGGCGAATTCCAGGCTGCAAACGGTTACATCAAGCACGATGTAAAAGATTTCCACAAAGAATATGAAAAGCGCCTGCAGTACGATAAGGCGAAAACTGCTTTGCCGGACACCATCGATAGAAACCGTGTCAACGAGTTAGTTGTGACTATCAATCGAATGGCGCTAGAAATAGCTTGATGTCCGATTTATAGGACTGGTCTTGTAGTATTATAATAAGGAAGGAGTATACCCTACACGGATGAGGGTATGAAAATTGAATATGTTAAAGCTGTCAGTGTCGAACGCAAACAGCAAGATGGGGAGTATCAAGTCGATCTCGATGCCCCGTATCAAAACCTGTGCTCCATGCGTTCCGTGCGCAAAAACGTGCTATGTCGGTCACTTTGACTGGCGAACTACAGTGCGAAACGCCTATGACAACAATTTGAATCTGTGGTTAACAGACCCTGACGGCTTTGAAATGCAGGCAGCTGCAGCCGCTTATGGGTCTTTTTATTTTCGGTGGCATGTCAGTGGAGATATCGTGGATGAACGATATTTCGATATGATGTGCCGCATCGCAACTAGACTCCCTCGCACCCAGTTTCTCGCATTCACCAAGAAATACGATCTGGTTAATGCGTTTCTGGATAAAGGCGGCGTGATTCCATGCAATTTACATATTCTGTTTTCTTCCTGGCCAAGTTACACTATGAGCAATCCCCACAATCTTCCAGTCGCCTATGTCTCTTTTAAGGATGGCACCTGCGATGCTCCTGCTACTGCCTGCGAATGTTCTGGCCATTGCGAGGATTGTGCTTACGCTGGTAAAAACTGCTGGGTCATGGGGCGCGGCCAGTCCGTTGTTTTGAAAGAGCATTAAGGGTTTTACAGACCCCCCTATTATAATAATGTAGGAAGGATGATATAAATGGCGTATGTTCTTACCAACGGACACACCTATATCACAAAAAAGCCGAATGGCAAATTCACAACAACATACGATTCAAGCCTGGCGTCGCAGTATGATGCAGAAAGCAAAGCCTGGAACGTATTAAATTGTCTGCCGCGTACATATAAAGAAGCCGGGTATCTCCCAAAGAAAATCGAAGTCAAGGAAGCATCGGCACAGTTAAAAGAGATGGTCGCTCCAGCACAGCCAGAACGAAAGCGGTTCGATCCTGTATCTTATCCCATCGAAGATTCAGAGTGGATGACTGATTTTAAAAAGAGTCTCAAAATTGTCGATAAAACTCTCAGCAGCTTAAAACCGATGTATGCAAACCTCTATTCTGATCTGACTCGGGCAACAGATGAGATTGATGATCTGGAGCATGCTATTGAGCTTGTCAAGGCAAATGCAGTCCAGCGCTGCTTTCTGGAGAACGAGCTAAAGAAGGCGCGTAAGATCCGCCGCGAGTGCAAGGATGCGATGAGTCTGATCGAAATGGTGCTGAAGTTCAATCTGGATGACTGGGGAACCGGCAAGGTGCAGTCTGAAATCGTTCGTCTGGAAACTCGGTGTTATACACCGAAGGTCCGTGATGATATTTTTGTTTAAGGAGTGATTTATTATGAGTGGAGCAGTATCGTTTGTTTTAGGTCTACTGGGACTGGGAGCTTCTGGCGCGGTAAATGCGAAAAACGGAATTGAACAGATGAAAAAGCAGGCAGAGCTGGATCAAATTTATACAGCACAAGCTACTGACCGGTCAAACTCAGAAATCCGCCAGATGCATGATCGCGTTCGCAAAGAATGGCATAACATTCCAGACTGTCATCCAAATTGTCTTGGTAAATGGCCACACGATTATTCTGACCGTATGGGTCCCTATTATCAGACTAAGTTTTGGTTCCGCGATCATCTGAACGCCAAGGGTATCCCGTATGACGATGCCATCCTGGACGAAGTCTGCGGCGTGAACTATGAGAAGCTGATGAACAAGATGCTAGACGATGCTGTTCATGGCAGAAGACGGCGCAGATTGTTCTAAACAATTAAAAGTTGTTATTTCGGGTTGAAATGCGCCATGTTTTATGGTAAAATAACAACCGAACTGAATTTGGTTAGAAAAGCAGGACATCTTTTAGTTGTTTGGAGGGCAAAATGCGGATCACATATACTGCCCAGGAAATGTACGAACATATCCGATCATATGACATTATTGAGTTCTGGGGCAGCCGGAACGAAGAAAATGTCTGCATGATCAAAGCCAAGTCATCCTGCGTTGCACTGAGAAAAGGCAAGCGATACAACTACATCAGTATCGAATGCCAGTTTGATCCCAGGTCAGACATCCTTTGTTGCTGCTGCAACATCACAGGCAACGTGTTCTCTTGTGAAGTTGAGAGGGGGAAAAAGTCGGAGCGCCTTATTATTACATCCGATTATGCAGAGGAGCCAATCACACTTTTTTTAAAAAATTTTTGAATTGGTATTGTAAAGTGTGAATGAATATGGTATAATAAGGACACAAAGTAAAACAGATGGTCAGCAAGGAGGTCATAATATGTTTAAGGCTGGCTCAAGTGTCCCCAAAATCGGCGAGATCCGTCTCGGTTATGTTGCCGATATCAAGCAGGAAGGAAAAACTGTCCATAAATATTATGGCGTTCACCCTTATCTGATCGTCAGCAACAACGTCTACAACAAAAACTCTGGCCAGTGCGAGGTGATTCCTTTCACCACAAAACGCTGGAACAGCCGCAACCCGGTCCATGTTGATTTTGGTGTAGGTGAAGTCGATGGCTTACCGCATGAATCCACTCTTGTGATCGAAGGCCGCGATACGCTGTTAAACTCTCAGCTGAGCGAACCAATCGGAACGTTCTCTGATAAGAACTGGCAGCGCGCAGCGAACGCCATGGTAATCCAGTGTCCGATGCTTGCGGCGGCATTCAGTACAAATCTGGTCTCTGCATCATAAAATCTACGATTCTGTTTGCAAAATCTTCTTACATAGTGTACAATGAATCTAATAGTTCATATACCGACCCACTGTGTAAGGAGATATCAAACGATGAGACAGAGTGCGGAATATTATAATGAAGAGCTCAAGACCAGATTTATTCTTGATAAAATGTGCGAAAAAGATTCAAACGGAGATCCAGCCAAGGATTCCGCTGGAGAATATATCATTCTTGCTAAGAGTAAGAACAGGTATAACAAGGTTCGCAGCATTTTTCATAAGCTTGCCGTGTTCGAACAGAAGTATGAGAAAGACTTTTATGAGATCGAGTCTGACAAAGACGAAGAATTTATAAATGATCTGTTCTCAAGGTGGATCTCCGAACTGAATGAAAACTACAGCATCTTTGTGTTGTCTATTTTCAAGCAGTATATTATGTGGTGCAGAGATGAGGGTTTGCTCTCAACGCAGCGGTACTATCAGCATCCGTTCTTTGACATGGAAATGTCCGGATGGAAAAAGAAAGACACCAGTTCAACCTTCCGCTCTGAGCGTGTAAAGAACCAGCTGGAAGCCATTGCAAACAAGAGTACCGATGAATTGGCTGAAAACTATGTGTTTCCATCAGAAGATGATTTCTTCACCTACGTCGTTTCTGTGTTCTCGGAAGAAGGGGCGATTATGACAGGCGCAATCATGTGTCTGCTGTATTATGGATTCCAGTCCGAAGAGATTCGCGTCATCAAAAGAAAAGACGTTGATGTAGACACGAGAACCGTCTGCGGGAAATATATCGATCACGATATCGCATGGTCGATCATCTGTAAAGCCAAAAACACGACCACATATCTCAAAAACCACGCAAGGGGGCAACTTGGGAAGTTAGAAATGAATCTTGGCGATGGCCCATATCTTATTCGTACAAGCAGAGAGAGTTCCAATGATAACCCTGTGCCAATTGGATACTTCAAAGACCTGTATCGAAGGGAGAAGAAAATTGTTGAGGGGCTTCCGCCAACATCTAACTATAAAAACATCCTTGTTAAAACAAGCACCATCAAAAACCTGCGCGAATTCTATGAGATCATGTCGGAAGAGCATGAGTATGGTATCGAATATGTCGCTGAAAAATTCAGACAGAACCAATATGATACGCCGCTCACATTCCGAAAGTATCAAATAATGCGCGAGAAAGCAAGAAAATTATAAAAATGAAGGGGCCTGAACAGCCCCTGAATTTTTCCTTTACCATTCACACTTTACACTGTCATTATGATGAATAGGAGGTGATTGAAATGAGAAAGACGATTGCAGCCATTATTGTAACCGGCGTTTATCTGCTGACAAATCTACTCGGCGGGGAAGCAGCTGGTCCGGTCGAGACATACCAGGGCTGGAGCGATGAACTAAAGTCGTATACGCAGTCTGTATGTGACGAATACAATGTCGATTATTCGTTGGCGCTCGGTGTGATCTATAACGAAAGCAGGTTCCAAAGCGGCCTGACTCACGTGAATTCAAACGGCACAGTCGATTACGGTCTGATGCAGGTCAACGAGGTCAACTTCGATTATCTCAACAAGACGCTTGGCGTTCGATCCATGTCTGAATTGCTGGATGATAGAACAGGCATCAGATGTGGTGTTCAGCTGCTGGCGTATCACAAACAGTACACCGGTAACGATTCTGCGGCGCTTCTTCGCTACCAGATCGGGGCAGGGAAGTACAAACAGTACCTAAGGAAGGGTCGGTACACCAACCAGACGCATCAACAGGTGCTTACATATCAGAGCGAACTCGCTTCTTATATGGATTCCTTACAGTAGGAAAAAGATCGGGCGGCAGAAAAACGTCTGTTTGATCTAGTCAATCGGTGGAGTGAATCCACCTTTATATGCTGGAGTGGCGCAATGGTAGCGCAGGAAATTTGTAATTTTCAGGTTGCAGGTTCAAGCCCTGTCTCCAGCACCATTAGAACAGCGGGCAACCGCATCAAAGATTATGTATTACAAAGGAGAATAATTATGACTACTGAAACTATGACAATTCATCGCGCACTGGCCGAGCTGAAGGTTTTGGACGATCGTATCATGAAGCTGCTGAGCGAGGCCAAGTTTTGTGGTGCCGCTAAGAATTGTATGCAGAAGCTGGGCGGTGTAACTATTGAAGAGTACAAGCAGAATGCCCAGTCTACTTATGATAAGATCACTGATTTGATGGCTCGTCAGGCAGCGATTAAGCGGGCGGTGTCCGAGTCCAATGCGGTTACTCATGCTGTTGTATGTGGACATGATTATACTGTTGCGCAGCTTATTTGGATGAACCAGCACGGCATTGATTTCAAGAGTACTTTGCTCAATGTTCTGGAGCGTCAGTATGCAAGCGCAGTTGCTGCTACTGAGGCTGCAAACTCCAAGCTGAGTGATAAGGCAGATGATTTTATCAGCCGAAACAACGCTGGCGCAGACAAGAACAGTATGGATGCGGAAGCTATTAAGGATATGCGAGAGAGCTACATTGAGCGTGAAACCATGCAGCTGGTCGACGGTATCAACATCAAGAAGATCAAGGAAGAACTGGCTGATGAGATCAATAAGTTCAAGGCTGAGGTTGACGCGGTTTTGTCTACTTCTAACGCCATGACTGAGATCACAATCGAATACTGATATTTAATCAGCGAAGCATATTCACTGTCTATCGAAAACGACAAACTGTAATCGTTCGTTCTTTGCTGATGGTAGCCTGCTTGAACGAAATCAAATAATAAAAAAGCTAATAACCATTCATATAAAAGCTGGCCTCATAAGCCGACAAGATGAAATCAAGTAAAATATTTGGTAATACTTGAATTTTTGGATTTGTCAAGAGGTTAAGACGCAAGCCTATAAGCTTGAAACGATGGTTCGAATCCATTATCCAAAAAAATCGAATCAAGAGAAGGAGTTGTCCCAAGGGCCAACACGTAGTTGATTCAAATGTCTTGGAAAGGTTAACGGTTATTGATTTAAAGGTTAAAGGTTGAAAGTTCAAAGCTTAAACTTCTAGCTAAAGATTAAATAGTAACGAATACAGGTCAAAGATTTATAAAATCCATGGGCACAGGTTTGTGGATCGATTACATAAGTCCCGTTGTTTACCACATGGCTGGTAGATGGTGAGCGCCTTGGCAGGGGCGTAACAATACCTGCCGTTTATATGGTTCGGTAGCTCAGAAGGATAGAGCACTAGCCTGTCACGCTAGGGGTCGTGGGTTCAATCCCCATCCGAATCGCTTATGGTCCTATAGTTCAGTTGGTTAGAACGAGAGACTGTTAATCTCTATGTCACCTGTTCGAGTCAGGTTAGGACCTCTTTATGGTTCTGTAGCTCAGTCGGTAGAGCAGGGGACTGAAAATCCCCGTGTCGCTGGTTCGATTCCAGCCGGGACCACCAATGTGCAAGTTGATTTGATAATTGAGTTTGGTCGAAATCCTCCATAAAAAGGTTGTCCGCCAAGGTCGAAAAATCAACATGAATTCTCACCAAAATGATGTTATCAATGAAATTTGCAATAGGATTAGCGAGGCAGTCACACTCCTGATCAGGGGCCGATGTAGCAAGCTTGGTCAAACTGCGTGCCCTGACGATGATAAGATCCGCATTCCAGGCGCAACTGTGCGTGAGTCTCACCAGCTCGAAAACAGTTTATATGCGATCGTAGCTCAATTGGTAGAGCACTTGACTTTTAATCAAGGGGTAGTGGGATCGTAACCCACCGGTCGCACCACGCGGTAAGTAGTTTTCGAGTTGCAACTATTGTAGCCAGCATTAGTGCGCGCGACTAATGGGATGGTATTGTTAGTAGTTCTGCGGAAGGAACAAAAACATAAACCGATGACAGCTGGAAATACAACATATATTTTGATTTTGAGGGTTCAAAAATGAAAGAAAGAGTCTGTGGTATTTATAAAATCGAAAATAAAATAACGCATCAGGTATATATAGGGCAATCAAGATATATAGCACGTAGATAGAGAGACCATCGTGTGAAAAGTCAAAGAAAAGACAATGAGTGGTTTCACAGTAGACTTTATACTGCTATGTATGGCCACCTTGACGATTTTGATTTTTCGATAATTGAAGAATGCGATCAATCAAAATTAAATGAAAGAGAAATATATTGGATTGACTATTATAAAAGTACAGAGCCGATATACGGATACAATATTCTAATCGGCGGGGATGTAAGTGAACATAATAGAATATTAGGGCAAAATCAATTAAATGAAATAGCCAATCTTTTAGCGACAACAGATCTTACTCAAACAGAGATTGCAAATAGATTTGGAGTAGGGCAGCGAACAGTAAGTAGTGTGAATACGGGATATTACAATCTTGACAAAAAGTATATTTTCCCGATCCGTGATAAAAAACATGTGACTGGGAAAATAAAAGAGCGAGTTGAACAAAAGAAAGCTAGGTTAAATGGACGGGATAAGGGTATGACCGGAATATGTTGCGATTGCGGCGGTCCATGTTCTGCTAAAGCAAAACTTTGTCGCTCATGCATGGACAAAACCCGTATTTCAAAACGCCCTGATAAAGATACTTTATTAGGGCTAACTAAAACAATGACTGTTAGTGAAATAAGTCGCGAATTCAATGTTTCTAGTACTACGGTAAAAAAATGGTGCTCACATTATGGAATTATACCAGAAAGAAAATACAAGTGATATTAACATGATTTAATAAAGAGTTTATGCGCCTGTATCTTAATTGGTAAAGAAATGGGCTCTAAACCCAGGGTATCCGTGTTCGAATCATGGCAGGCGTGCCAAACAAATTACATAACAGCGTCCCTTATTTTACAGGAAAGGAGATCGAACATTATGACAATGATTGATCCGCACGATGATGACTTCGGTGCCATTTGTAATTGTGCTGTTCGATACGCAGTCGGGCGCAGAACATATATGCCTGGTCTTGTGATCGATTTCATTACACCGCATCTGAGCGAGTTGACAGATAAAACGCTATGGTGCTTTCAGCGAGATTTATATCAGCGTCTGGATGAAGGGTTTGACTTTGGAGATGAATTTGATCTTCAAAACTGGATGAGCTTTCTGGAAGATGTTGATAAAGAGGTAGAGAAAAGGAAAACAGAGGGCGGATAACCCTCTTTTATATGCGAACGCAGCCGAATAGGACTAGGCATCTGAGCGCGCTTTAATAAACAGATGGACGAGAGAGCATTTTGTCTTGTAGGTTCGAATCCTACCGTTTGCACCAATTTCTTGACAACAAAAAACAGCCCAGCGGCCACAACCACTGAGCTGTCAGGATTACCCGATGACGTGATTCATCTGTAGAACCATCAGTATGAGCCCGATGATACTGCAAACGTCACCAGCGACATCAAGAAAATCTTTCGCCTAACGCTTCATCTAAGCACCTCCAATCAGCTCGAGACGCGAGAACAATGTCCGTCATTGAGGAACCGGTGTGTCTAGTGAGAATTAAGTTGGCAAAAGTGTATCACGTTGTTATGTAATTGTCAAGAGTCATCCCGAGCATGATGTGAAAAGGCTTGTTATATGCGGCGGTAGCATAGTTGGTCTAATGCGGAAGTCTTGAAAACTTCTGAGGGTTAAACCTCCATCCGTTCGAATCGGATTCGCCGCGTTTTATGGCCTGTTAGTCAAGAGGTGAAGATGCTGCCCTTTCACGGCGGAGACATCGGTTCGATTCCGGTACAGGTCACCACTGTTAAAAATCAAATATTATGAGGTATCAAAATGAAAACGACGAAGAAAGATTGGATTTATCGTGTAATCCTTCTGATTCTGTTGGCGATTATCTGGGATATTGGCGTGGCTTTGACTTCGCCAATTTTTGTTCCCCAGAAAGGCGCTGTGTTTCGGGAATTCTTCCTGTTGATCCAAAATGGGACAATGTTGAAAGCATTCCGATATTCGCTGGTTCGCATTACGGTGGCAGCCGCTTTGAGTGCCGGCATCTCCATTCCTCTTGGCTGTCTGATGAAAATCTGTCATCCGCTTCAAAAGCTGCTCTATCCAGCAATTCGAGCAATGCGGTTTTTACCAGTCACTGCCTTCTATCCACTGTTGACTATGTGGTTTGGAATCGGAGAGAAAATGAAGATTGCTTTCTTATTTGTAGCCAGCTTTGTGTTCATGCTTCCAAGCGTTCTGATTGCCATGGATGATGTCAGTGATGATGTGATCGAGGCGGCCAGCATTGATGGAGCAGGGAAGTTCAGCACAGTAACACGAATCGTCTTTCCAATCGCAGCGCCTTCCATCTGTCAGTCATTCGCCACAATGTATGCCATCGGTTGGACCTATATCGCAGTGGCCGAGACAGTGAATGCGAAGTACGGTATTGGCTATCTGATCTATACTTCGTCCGCTCGTGGCCGTACATCTCTGGTGTTTGTTGGAATATTGGCGATTGTGATTTTCAGTATTCTGTTTGACTGGATCACAAATATCTGTATCAAGAAGATTTTCAAGTGGAAATTTTCATAAGGAGGACAACATGTCGCACGAAATTGAGTTGTGTGGTTGTTTGACCATCCCAGATAACGCGAATTTTGATGAAATCACAGACGTGTTCTTGGATTTTGTTGAGTCGCATGGTTGGTACTATGGTGGTGGGTTCTCTGAGATTCGAGATGGTCGTTATGTAAAACCTGATGGAACTCTTGGAGCGCCAATTATATAAATCATATAGAGGAGAAAATTATGGCAAAGAAAAGTTTATTTGAAAAGCTCGGTCTTGTTGAGGGTGTAGCTGCTTCTGAGTATGATATGCCGGATACTACGAATGAGCTTCGCGTTTGTAGTGGCGTCGGAGATCATTACATCAATGGAGATTTCCCAGAGGACGAACCGGTTCAGGTCGAGGTCCCTGAGGGCGATACCATTGATGTCCGGGCGGTTTACGAGACCAATGGTATGAATCCTGCCGACGCTGTTACTGTCTACAAGATCAAAGATGTGATCGATACATTCCCATCTGAGATGCCAACAAAGACTAAGCGTGCTACGGTCAAAAACCTGATGACGACGCTTGGTTATGATGCGGCCGCAATTATCTCTGATGCGAAGCAGCGTAAAGAGCTTCTGCGGGCTGTTGGTAACGATAAGATGAATGCGTTGTTTGACGAGATGAAGAGCAACGACCAGCAGATCGAATCTATGAAAGAACAGATTGAAGCTTTGACGAATCGCAACGTTGAAGCTGGTGCGGCCATTGAAAAGATCACCAATACAGTTCAGGATGAACTTAAGATGATTTCTTCTATCGAGGAATTTATCGAAGAGGATAAGACGGAGCCCGCCGGGAAGGAGGGTGTCTGATGTTTTCTTTCACGATTGCTGAGTTTACTTTTCTCTGTGTTGGTTTCGCCTTTGTTGGTAGTTTAATTCTGTTTCCGTCATTCCGTCAGCAGCTCAAAGCTCTTGCCGGTGGTTTCTTGCAGGTCTTTGTGCAGGATACAGCCAAGACACCAGATGGTGCCCGCGCTATCTATGCTCAGAAAATCGATGAGATGTCTGAAAAATACACAGATGCCTGCAATACTCTGCGTGACCTGACGGGTAAGCTCAAGACGATTCAGGATAACTACGCTGTCTGTCAGAAGCAGGCGAAGGGTTACGATGAACGTGCAAAGGCTGCTATGAGTCGCGGTGATGAAGAATCCGCAACCACTTACGCTCGTCTTTTACAGGAAGAGCTCGATAAAGCCGAGAATCTATCTGCTCAGTTCCAAAAAATGAAACCAGCGGCGGAAGAGGTCAAGGCAATCAAGGAAAAGCTTGAAAATCAGCTGGCTGCTTTGAAGCGTGAAAGCAAGGATGTGGTGGCTGAATTAAAGGCGAATGAACAGGTCGCAGATGTGTATTCCAATCTGGATCGTCTGCGTGCATCTACCGGCACCGATAAAATGCTCAACGCTACCCGTGATGGCCTTCAGAAAAGTCGCGAAAAAGCAGCGGGTGCAAAGGTTCTGTATCAGACCAGTCGAGAGGGAAAGCTTGACAAGGCGGACGCAAACACTGCTGATTATAAGGTGAGTTCGTATCTGGACAGTCTCAAAAAGAGCAATCCAAACGTAACAACTTACAGCATTCCTGATCTGAACACCCTCACAAAGTCTTCTGGATTGAATACTCAGTCCAAGAAATAAAATCAAAAAATAAATAGGAGAGAATAACATGTCTAAGTTCAAATTGACTAAGGCTGGCCGCGCTGTTGTTGGCGTGATTCTTGCGGTGGCTGTTGCTATTGGTGTCGTTGGTGGCATCAAGGGCGGTGTGATTAAGTTCGACAAAAAGAATCAGACTGCATCTAAGCCGGGTGTATCTGCGGGCACGAACAAGCCGTCCACTACTGCCGAGGATGACACGATCAATCTGTCTCTGGATGAGTGGGCGGGCTGGTTGAGCTGTATCACGGCAAATGGGGGTCTTACCACTCAGCCTGGCTCTGTATTTGACCAGCTCGGCATCAAGGTGAATATCAATGTCATCAACGATGCTACTGAGTCCAGCAATGCATTGATCTCTGGTGATCTGCAGGCCGCTGGTTATACTACGAACCGTGTCGCGTTCCTGTCTCAGAAGTTTACGGATGCCGGTAAGAATATCATCATGCCGGTGTTTACTAACTACAGCTATGGCGGCGACGGTATTATCGCTTCCACTCAGTTTGCGGATGTGAATTCGTGGGTCAATGCCAAGATCGGCGTTCCTGAATTCTCTGAGGCCGAAACCCTGGTCGCTTGGTTTGTCAATAATTCCAACCTGTCCGATGCGGATAAGGCAACCATTATGAACAACCTGATTATGTTTGGTACGGCAGATGATACTGCTAAGGCATATTTTGCTGGTCAGATCGATGTGGCTGCAACATGGGAGCCGTACCTGACTCAGGCTAAGACCTATACCAACAGCACCGTTGTTTTTGATACCAAGTCTTCTTCTTCTCTGGTCATGGATGGCATTGTGTTTGATGCCGATTGGGCCGCAGCTCACGAAGATACTGTCAAGAAGTTCGTCAAGGGTATTCTGATGTCTTATGATCAGCCCATCAATTACGAAGCAGCCCGTGAAGTGTTCCCGATGTACTCCACTTCCAGTGATGCCGATATCGACGCTACTTACGCCAATGCCAAGATGGCCAGCTGGAAAGACAATTACAACATTCTAAACGATACTGCTCCCATGATCTATAACCAGATGTGCGATATCTGGGAGGCTCTGGGCGAAACTGTCAATCGCGGCCTTGTGGACACGATTTTTGATACCACTTATATTGACGCTCTGAAAGGGGATTTTAAGTCTACTTCCGCCGCAAATGCCACCACAAAGGTGACTGTAAGTGACGAAACCCGTGCCAATATCACCCAGCAGGTCACTGGCAATCTGGATTATGATTCCATGCTGAGCAAGACCGCCAATGTAACATTTGTCCCGGATTCTTCTGTGTTCACCGATCAGGCTAGTGCCGCCTCTGTTCTGGATGATTTCGTAAATATCGCCAAGACTCTGGATGGCACCATGATCGTTATCAACGGCAATATCAATGCGGACACTCAGACCGAGTTCGGTGTACAGCTCTCTGCAAATCGCGCTCAGACTGTTGCAAACTATCTGGCTTCTCAGGGTATTGATCAGAATCGACTGATTATTACAGGTTCTGGCAACGCAAAGTATCAGGCCGATAAGGCTGCTGGTGCTCTGAAGTCGGATGCAAGCGTATACCAGTCTACCGATATCAGCTTTATGCGAATTGAGAACTGAGGTGATTCAGATTGATCTGGATTGAAATCAGTAAAGCAATTTGGATTGTGGGTGGATTGATGCTGGCTTCTTTTGCGGCTGGTTATTTCTTCCACGGTTCAACTCCTAAGATTTAAAACTCACGGCGGTGCTCAGGCAGCACTGGGTGCCGCCCTATATAATGTGCTGTGGCGAAGCGGTCTAACGCATCGGCCTTTGACACCGACATTTTTCGTGGGTTCGAACCCCACCAGCACAACCAAAAAAATCGGATAGGGAGGTTCACAGATGACTACTCCAGTACAACTTGAAATTGCACTTCTGGATTTTATCTACGAATGTGATCGACATGAAGGAAACTGTGATGATTGTGTTTACTGGAACCTATGCACTCGGTTTTATACACCACACTGTGATTGTCCAGCCGAGTGGACTCTTTATGACAAAGTAAGTCCACTCCCATCTTAAAGGAGTCGCTATGAGGTACTCGTTTGATCGTTTCAATGAGTTCACGAAAGAAAATGAAGGCATCAGTGAGATATGTCATGCAAGGGCGGCGGTAAATCTCAGCTGTGAAAGCTGTAAGTTTGAAGCCGCCTGCAAGGAATTTTTTGAAAAGGAGTTTCCAGATGGCAGTTTATGTAACAGGTGATATCCATGGAAACCCAAGTCGATTTTATGACCTGAAAAGTTTCTGTAAAGTGCATTCAGACGTAGAATGGTTTATCTGCTTGGGCGATGTTGGTTTGAATTACTATGGCGAGGATCATCCGCAGGAGATGTATATCAAGAATATTGCGGATGAAATCCCTGCAAAACTGTTCTGTATTCATGGTAATCACGAGCGGCGTCCTACCGAAGCAGATGGATATAAACAGATCGATGTCACAGAGGGTGCGATTCAGGGGCCGATGATGTGGCACGCAGAACATCCCAATCAGTATTTTTCCATCGACGGCGCTGTATATACGATACAAACATCGGAGCGCACATTGACTGCACTTGTTTGCGGCGGCGCTTATTCAGTCGACAAGTATTATCGTCTGCGGCGCGGTTGGCATTGGTGGCCGGACGAACAGCCAAATGAACTCACGAAGGGGCTGGTACGTCTTATGGCAACCAAACATCCAATCGATATTATGTTGACCCATACCTGCCCGCTGCGGTTCGAGCCAACTGAGCTTTTTATCTCTGGCATTGATCAGAGCACAGTAGACAAGTCAACAGAACAATTCTTTGATGAAATCTACTCCTTATTCCCGGCGTACCAAGAGCCGATGTGGTACTTTGGCCACTTCCATGGAAATAAATACACGGATGAATACGTGATGCTCTTTGATGACATCATGGAACTGAAGTGAATTTATAAATAGTAAATCGAAAGGGGAGTATAGATGCTGTATGGACGTGCGTCTCCTGATTTGATTCGATAGCATTTCGTCAAATTAGATAGGAGAAAACAATATGACTTGTAATTTTTGTGGTAAGACTTTGGATGCCTGCGATGAGACCAATCTTGGTAACCTGGAACTGCCTTTCTTCTACGGGAGCAAGCGTGATGGGGATTATATGAAGTTCTCTCTCTGCTCTGGCTGCTATGACAAGCTGGCAGATGAATTCATGTCCAGATGCAAACACGAACCCCTCGTTGTTCCCTTTGCCCCCAGGGTGCCGGAGTGGGAACATAAGACTACTGAAGAATCCGATTATTGATAACTGATTACATAGGAGGTACATATGGCAAGTAAGGAAAATAACGTTTACTCTCGCTTTAGCTTTTGCGGCAAGGTCACCGTTTCCAAAAAGGTTCCGTTCGTGAAGCGTGATACCTACGACAAGGGCGAGAAAATCAGTATTAACTTTGGTATCAAAGCCGGAAACAATCTCGGTTATGTCAAGCTGGAAGGCTTTAAGAATGACGAGATCAAGACCATGGATACTAACCGAAACAATATCGAGGTTGCGTGGAGTAATCGTCTGGACGAAGATGTGATCAAGACCGTTGCCAGCACAAAAAAGTTCACAGTGAACCTGGGCGAGCGCAAAGAGTTCATTACCGAGTGGGACATGATCGAGTATCTGGAGTCCGCTCTGGCCGGTTATGAGGACGATATTGTTGTTACTGGTAAGTTCGTTCTGCGTCCAGGCACCGGTAAATACAAGGATCAGGTTTATCGCGAGTATCAGATCCAGAACGTGTACATGCCCGGTGAGAAGGAAGTTCCCCATCTGACTATGAATCTAGACCTGTACTACGACAAGGACAGCATGGATACAACCACTCTAAAGGATGACGGCAAGATTATGATGCATTGCTACACTCCGATGTGGTCTAAGGCAGATGGCGCACAGAAGATGTTCCAAATCGACACCGTGTTCAATACCGCTGTTTTTGATATGGACAAGCCGAAGCACAAGGCAATCCACGATTACAAGATGCGCTATCTGGAAACCAAGTCTCGCAATCCTGTCCATATGAACTGGCAGATCGCAGTCGTCAATGGTGCTGAAGAGGTCCCGTTTACTATGGACAGCCTGACTGAACAGCAGCGGGAGCAGGTCGAACTCGGTATCTCTAAGATGGAAGATTTCAAGCCGCGTGGGAATATCCTCGGTGATCGGGAAAAGGAGCTGCGTCTGGTAAAGCCTATCCTGACTGGTGAATTTGAGGAGTGCAAGACTGCGGCTGATTCTGGTTACACTGCTCGTGAGTTCGAGGATGAGATCTGGACCCCGGCGGTTGATGAAAGCGTGGACGATATGATGAAGGGCGGTTCCAAGGCTAAGACCAAGGCAAAGGCTGCTCCTGCAGTCGAGGCCCCGGAAGACAGCGATGATGATATCGACACCATGTTTTGATCCTGTCGATTTACCATGGAATGAATAAGAGAAGGTGTTGAAATGGTTAAAGTAAAGAAAAATCTATCTGGAATGAAGTTTGGAAAACTTACTGTCATTGAGCAGGTAGAAGATTCCATCACGCCTAAAGGCCAACATCTTCCAATGTGGAAATGTATCTGTGATTGTGGAACAGAAATTATTATCGAGGGCGGAGCATTAAAAACCGGTCACACTAAATCATGTGGCTGTCTCGCACGAACAAATAGAAACTTGGTCAATCAGAAATTTGGTGAATGGACTGTAATCAGGAAGGCCGCTGATTACATAAGACCAGATGGGAGACATGAACCCATGTGGTTGTGTGTATGTAGTTGTGGAGTTGAAAGAACAGTCCATGAGCAAAATTTGATTTCAGGTAAATCGTGTTCGTGTGGTCATGTTTCGGTAGAAGCATCAAAACATTTATCAACTTATGATCTTGAATCTAAAGAATATGGTATTGGCACCACTTACAATGGCGATCAATTTCTTTTTGATAAGGAAGATTATGAAAAAATAAAAGCTTATTCGTGGAGAAAAGCGAATAGAGGTTATATTATTGCGAACCTCTATAATGATCCAAACGGTAAAACCGTTATCAACTTGCATCGGCTGGTAATGGATGTTGGTGAATATAATGGCGTTGATAATTTAATTGACCATAAAAACGGAGACACTTCCGACAATCGAAAATCTAATCTCCGTATTGCAACTCAGCATGAAAATGGAATGAATTTAAATGTTCATTCTTCCAATAATACTGGCATTTTAGGTGTTAGAAAAGTTGATGGTAATAAATACGAAGCGAAGATTTTTGTAAACGGAAAATCAATTCAAGCCCGTTTCGATAATATTGAAGACGCTATCGCAGAACGTCGATGGATGGAAGAGAAATATTTTGGAGAATGGGCAAGAAATGCAAATTTGAAAGAGGAGAATACATAATGGCGCGTAAATTTGGTAAGAAAACTGAAATTAGCCTGAATCCACTTGATTACAGTATCTATCTGATGGGTGAAGGCGGCATTGGTAAAACTACTGTGATCAAGCAGGTTTGTGAAAAGATGGTAGGGGACGATGGTTATATCTTTCTGACCTGTGGCAAGGAAGCAGACCAAGCCACTATTGAAGGTATCGTTCAGGAGCCTGTTTGGGACTGGGAGCACTTTGATGAAGTCACTATGGATATCATTGAAAACCGCTTCTCCGATTATAGCGATTTGAAAGTCGTTGTTATTGATACTATTGACGAACTGATGCGAATGGCAGAAGAGGAAACTGTCCGTATCTGGAATCGTGAAAACCCCGATAAGCGCACCAAGTCCTTCAAAGCGACTTTCTCTGGGTTTAATGGCCCCACTGACAAGGCAATCGAGCTGGTTACAAACCGTCTGTGGGAGCTGAAGCGTGTTGGTATCAGTCCTATTATTATTGGTCACACTAAGAAGACCGATATCACCGATCCTGTTACTTTGGCAAGCTATTCCATGTTGTCTACTAATATGGATAAGCGGTACTTTAATGCGCTGAAGAACAAGGTTGATATCGTTGGTGTCGCTTATGTTGATCGTGATATCGATAAGGTGAAAACTGGCCGTAAGAATGTTGTTAATGGCAAAGAGGAAATCGTCGGCAAGGTTAAATCTGAGCGTCGTGTGATTTGTTTCCGTGATGACAACTTCTCGGTTGATTCCAAGAGTCGTTTCGCTGATATTGTGGACCGCATCCCTCTGGACGCTGATGAATTCATCAAAGCTCTGACTGATGCAATCAAGGCAGAGCATGATAAGGGCGGTCGTTCTTACGAAGCTGATCTGAAGAAACAGGCAGCAGAGAAGAAGGATGTCGAATCTGTACAGGCTGAACGTGCAAAGCAGTATGTTGGAGCAGCTCAGGCAGAAGAGGACGAGCCTCACCGTGCCGAGTGGATCAGCGCAATTCAGGATCGTTTCGGTAACGCTTCTGCCGATGTTAAGGCTCAGATCAAGGCGATCCGCGATGAGATCGGTCTTAAGTTCTCTGATCCGGAATTTCCTATTGACGCATTAAAACGCGTTTATTCTTTGGTCTAATCATTCACACTTTATATGGTTATTCTGAAGTAAATACGCAGGGCGGGATGGCGGGTATGTTGAGGTAGGAAATATGGCAAAGGAACCTACAGTTAAATGTATGGCTACCGGGGTGCAAGGCCCCAGGAGTCAATTTTATAAAGCGCCAAACAATCGCTACTTTCAATCGGAAGCGGTTTATCAGGCGTGGTTGGCCGGGCGGCGCAGAGAGAAGGCAAAAAAGAATAAGCCCGCTCCTCAAAAGAAGCCAGGCCGCACGATGGAATCTTACAAGAAGCTGTGCAGTACGATCGCTGATTTTATTGGATATGACCCGGAAAATGGTCAGCCAATGCCAACGATCGTATTTCGCCGGCTGAAGGAACTGGATTTCTACTCGGATGAAATCATTCAGCAAACCATGGATGAAAACGAAAAGTCGATTCGGTGGGCAATGCAGAATAAGAAGTTCGAGGATGACGCAGGGAAGTGCAGCTATCTGATGGCGATCATTCGCAACAATATCGGCGCTATTTACCGGCGTGAAAAAGATAAGGCAGAAAAGACTGTCAAAAATAATGCAGAACCAAATCTTGACACAATGATCGACCTGTCAACGATCGGTACTGCACACAAAGGAAAAGATGTTAGCAGCTTGCTAGGAGGTGACGATTTATGGATTTAACCAAGGCGATTGAAAAGATCGAAGCAAATCGTGTACAGGCCGAAGCAAGCTTTGTTTTTTGTCTGTGGAAAGATCCCCAGCGATACGACGATTACAAAAACATCAACGAAGGAACAGATAAAACCCTGATCTGTGAAGAACAGGTTTTCTATTTCATGGTCGGTCGTGGCATTCGTCGGCAGGGCTTTTCTAATATCGACAACATCACTCTTGATACATATCTGGCGGACAAACCCACACTCCGTCGGCACTACGAAGAGCTGAACGGCTGGCGTGCTTGTAAGGCGATGATGGATCTGGTCGATCCGGAAAATACGGACAGCTATTACAACCAAATCGCCAAAATGAATACACTCAAAATATTGGCCACCAAGTATGATGATCTGCTCAGTCACCCGGAGCGCTTTGATGATGCCACGAACGAAGATGTGTATAACACTTTCGAGCTGCTTAATAACAGTGTGGCGCTGACAACCGGCAACGATTCAAAGATCGAAAATCTTGTTGTTGATGAAAAATACATCCAGCAGTGCAATGCCGGCATGGATCAGGGAATCAGTTATGCAGCCGGAGCACCTCTATTGAATTATCTGACACTTGGAGCTCCTGTTGGGGATATGTATTTGTTTGCTGGTCACAGTGGCACAGGAAAATCAAGTTTTATCTTTGAAAATATGGTTCTCCCATTTGCAGAAGGTGGTACAGGCGTTGCGATTATTTCAAACGAGATGCAGAGCAAGGCATATAAAAATATGTTACTAGTTCACATCCTCACGAAAGAATTGGACTACTGGAAAATCACCCGTAAAAAGCTCAGTCTTGGCCATTTTAATGAAGAGGAATTGGAGATGCTTCGTAAGGCAGCAGCCATTACAAAAGAAAAGTATTCCAATATTCGCTTTGTAAAAATGTTCGAAAACGACACTTCTAAAGTGCTTCAGTACATTAAGCGTCTTGCAAGATCCGGCACAAAGGCAATCATCTACGACACCATGAAATCGGATGACGGTATTGACGATAAGATGTGGCAGGCATTGCTTATGAACAGCCGTCGCATTTTTAATACCGTTTCAAAAGAACAGGTCGCTATGATCTGCACTTTTCAGTTGGCATTACATACTACGAATCAGCGTTGGCTTGACGCAACTTGTCTATCAAACTCAAAACAGATAAAAGAAGTGGTGGCTCAAGCTGTCTTTGCCAGGGCATGTTGGCAGGACGAATATACCGGCGAGAAATTTGATTGCAATCCCTATCGGCGGAATAAGGATAATCCAAAAATCAAAGAGCCATTCATCATGGATAAAGACAAAAAATATATGGTTCTTTTTCTGAATAAAACTCGTTCTGATGAAGATGGTCAAACCCTTCTTTATCAGTGGGATTCAGCTTGGAATCGTTGGATCGAAATTGGTTTCTGTACCATTGTAAATGACCATGGCCAGTACGACCGCAGATAAATAAGAAGGGAGGCTTCGATATGAATGGATGTCAATGTATTAACGTCTAAGCTTGAAAATCAGCCAGACAAAATCATTCAGATCCTTGAAGCACTTGGCTTTGAAAATATCAAGTTCAATCCTCTCAAAAATAATCTGCGGTTCGCTCGGGAAGAGCAGCGAAATCCAACTAGTTGTATGCTCGATTGCGGCACGCTTCGGTTCTTTGTTTTCTCTACAAACCAAAAGGGGAATCTTTTCAGTCTGATTATGGATGTCAAAAGATGTTCGTTTACAGATTCTTTGAAATTCGCTGCACAAAAGGCTGGCATCTCAGAAGAAGAGGTCAACATCAAAACGCATTGGCCATTCGGTGGATTCTTTTTAAAACTGATGCCTGACTATGAAGAAGAGATGGAAGATTTGAAAACGTACCCGGAGGAGACTCTGAAACCGTATGCCAACAAATACAATCTCCGCTTCATCAAGGATGGCATCAGCCTGGATACTCAGCAAAAATTCGGTGTCGGTTATGATGTGGAATCAAATCGAATCACGATCCCAGAGCGTGCAACTGATGGTTCTTTGGTCGGCATCATGGGCCGCGCCAATTACGAATGTGAACACGATAAACGCTGGTATCCATTGATCGCTTGTCCGCGCAGTAAAACACTGTTTGGATACTCTGAGAATTATCATCGAATTCAGGAAACAGGGAACATCGTTCTGTTTGAATCTGAAAAGGCAGTTCAGCAGTGCGATTCGTTCGGCTGCAATATTGCCCTCGCAACGTGCGGCTGTCATGTATCAGATACGCAAACCAAATACATCAAACGAATGCTGCCAAAGAAAATCATTCTGGCTTACGATGAAGGGCTTGAAGAAGAGCACTTGGTTAACGAATGCAAAAAACTTATCGTGAACAATCCGATCTTAAAAACAAAGGTTGGATACATTTGGCCTGACGGGTTGATTCAGGAGGGCTCCAAAATGAATATCGCTGATCTTGGTAAGGATGTTTACAAAGAGGGCGTAACAAAATATGTGAAATGGGTAGAGGAGTGATGTAAATGGGACAAAGAGTAATAGCCCCTGAGCTACAAGCACTGTATGACAAAGGGGCGCAGGTGTACAGCTATTCAAAGCTCGGCACCATCCATGATTGTCCGTACAACGCATACCTTACATACATCGAAAAACGCGAACAGTGTGCTAATGTGTATTCCTCTCTTGGTACTGTGGTCCACGATACGCTGGAAGGAATCATTGAAGGGAAGAACACAGAAGCGGATATCGGTCCTGCCATCGAAAACGGTCTGGATGAACTCGATATGTTTGGGATTGATTTTCCTAAAACGAGAGATGGCGGCAATGGCATCCGCGATAAATGGATCTCAAACATGCGTTGTATGGCTCGTGATTGGGTCAGTCCAAAAGGCGAGTATGAAATCGAGAAGCTGCTTATTCTGAAGCTTCGTGATGATCGCTATCTTCAAGGTTATGCAGATTTGATCCGTGTCCTGCCAGACGGGCGGCTGCAGGTGTTGGATATCAAGACTTCCAGTCAGTTTAAGGATGAAGACCTACTTCACTATGGTCGTCAGCTGGTCGCGTACACTCTGGCGCTTGAACAGGCTGGATTCAAAACGGCCGTTCCTTGTTGGATCATGGTGAAATATTGCAAGATTACATACGAAACCGGATTCGGAAAACGTGCAAAACCAGCCGAAAAGGTGCTCGATCGATGCAAAGTGGGTTACACGCTGCGGTCCACGGTTCGTTCCAAAATGAAAGCCGCCGGGTATGACAGTGAGCAGATCGAAATTGTTACCCAGGCATTTATCGAATCAAACGATATCAATGATCTACCGGAAGATATTCGCTGTCAGTTCAAATTGACTACATATGTCAGACCGTATCCTGTCACCGATGAACTGCGCAAAGAATGCATCGATTACATAAACGAAACAGCGGACGAGTTCGAGGAGCGGAAACGCAGTGGCGAATGGCCTGCACGAGAGATTGAAGAAAAAAATGGCAGTCCCAATTTCTTCTGTACCAATCTCTGTGGTCATCGCAAAACCTGTGAACCGCTTCGGGATTGTATCAACAAGCGGCCGTTTTATGCGGCAAAAGACCCAAGCGTGGTCGGTATAGAGGATTTGTTTTAAGGATTGGAGGTGAATCGAATTGGGGAAATTCATAGATAGATCAGGTCAAAAAATTGAACACTGGAACATCATTGAGCCTACCAATCAACGTAAAAACGGAAAACGTATGTGGAAATGTTTATGTGATTGCCAACTGGATAAACCAGAAAGTGAACGAGATTACCGTGTGATGGATATTAGTAATATTCTTGGGGGTACATCAAAGTCATGTGGTTGTTATAAGGTGGAGCAATTATTAAACAATAAGCACAGCAAATGTTTTAATCAGTATGAATTACACAGAGATGGATATATTGTTGGAACTATAAAAAACGGTTATCAGTTTTATATTGACCAGGATGATTTGGAACTTGTCAAACCATATAGTTGGCACCAACATAAGGATGGATATTTGCGAACTTGTACTGGTTATTATCAAGACGAAACCGGAAAACGTCACAATAAATACATATTGATGCATAAATTGATTGCGTCTGCGCATGGATTTAATGAAAGTCTTGAAGTGGATCACGTTAACGGAATTCCATACGACAATCGAAAAGAAAATTTGCGGTCGGTAACTCACATGCAAAATATGCAAAATGTCAAAATGTATTCGACAAATAAATCTGGGTATAAAGGTGTTTATTGCGAAAACCAGAAATGGAAAGCAAATATCAGAGTGAATAAAAAACAAATTTTCTTAGGAACGTTCGATACATTTGAAGCAGCTGTTCAAGCTAGAAAAAACGCAGAGACTCAATATTATGGAGACTATTTAAGAGACCCAAACAATCTCTATAATGGAACGTCTCACGCAAACAACGAAGGAAGTGAAGCGTGAATCATGGAGAACTATCATAAGCATACATACGGTTCCAATATTTCAACCCCTGATAGTACGGTCTCCATTGAAGATTACGCAAAAAGAGCAGTCGAACTTGGGCAAAAATCGATTTGTAGTGTTGAGCATGGATGGCAAGGAAAATATCACGAATATTATGAAATTGCTCAAAAGTATGGTCTGAAATTTATTTTCGGTACAGAAGCTTATTGGGTAATGGATAGGCATTCAACTGATAAATCAAACTGTCATATTATCATTCTAGCCAAAAACGAAGATGGTCGCCAGGAAATAAATGAGATGCTGTCAACCGCAAATGAAGACGGATATTATTATAAGCCTCGTATCGATCCTGAATTGATTTTCAAGCTAAATTCACAGAATGTTTTTGTTACTTCTGCTTGTGTTGCATTTTGGAAATACGACGACATCGAAGATTTCGTTAAGCAGTTACATTATTACTTTGGCGAAAATTTTATGTTGGAAATTCAAAATCACAATACAGAAAAACAAATTGAGTTAAATCAGAAGATCAAAACGTTAGCTAACAAATATGGAATCGAATTGATTGCAGGACTTGATAGTCATTATATCTACCCTGAACAAGCCCAAGATAGAGATGAATACCAGAAATCAAAAGGAGTTCATTACGAAGATGAAGATGGATAGTATATGGATTATCCAGACGAAAAAACGACTTTAAACCGATTTATGGAACAAGGAATCTGGGATGAAAAAGAAATTTTTCGTGCGATGGATAATTCCAATATCGTATTGACGTTTGAAGATTACGACAGTGAGGTTTTCAAAAAAAATCGCAAGCTTCCTACACTATATCCAGATAAAACACAAGAAGAAAAAAATCTGATCTATGGACGATTGATTACAAAATTGTTCAAAGAGTACACCAAAGGAATGTCTCCTGATGAATACCAAAAGTATTTTGAAGGAGTCAAGATGGAAGTTGATACATATAAAGAAACCGGAATGGTTGATTATCCGTTATTGGATTATGAAATCGTGAAACGTGGACTCAAAAAAGGTGGAATCATTACACCTACAGGCCGTGGTTCTGCAGTAGGTTATTTTACAAATACTCTCTGTGGATTCAGTAAGGTTGATCGTTTTAAGGCTCCTATCAAATTGTATCCAGAACGATTTATTTCAAAAACTCGTATTCTTGAAACCAACTCTCTTCCTGATATCGATATGAATATTTCTGCTCAGGAACCTTTTGAGGAAGCTCAAACCGAAATCCTTGGTAGAGATCACGCGTATCCAATGATTGCGTTTGGTACTCTGAAAAAGAAGGCTGCGTTCAAAATGTATGCTCGTGCTCAGAATATGGATTTTGATCTTGCCAATAAAATCAGCAATCAGCTTTCTCAATACGACGAAGCAATGAAAAACGCATCAGATGAAGAACGAGAAGACATTGACATTTATGATTATGTCAGTCCTGAATACAAGGAATACGTCGAGAGAAGTAAATCTTATTGGGGTATCATTGATTCAAAGTCAAAAGCTCCATGCGCGTATCTTCTATATCAAGGAAGCGTTCGTCGCCAGATTGGTTTGATCAAATGCAAAAGCGAATCTACAAAACGCGAATATATAACTACGGTTGTCGATGGAGCAGTTGCTGAGAATTATAAGTTTCTGAAGAACGACTGGCTTATTGTTGAAACTGTTTTGCTTACAGATCTTGTGTTTAAACGCATTGGCATGAAACCAATGAGTGTTAATCAGCTTACGGAAGCAGTAGAAAATGATGAAAAAGTTTGGTGGTTATATGCAAATGGCTACACTATTGGTGTTAATCAATGTGAAAAGCCAAACGCTATGAATCGTTTGAAGCGATATAAACCACGAAATATTTCAGAGCTTGCTGCTTTTATTGCTGGTATTCGACCGGGTTTCAAATCAATGTATTCAAAATTCGAGAGTCGAGAACCTTTTTCTTATGGCATTCCAGTGTTTGATAACCTGATTCAAACACCAGAAGTTCCATATAGTTTTGTGGAGTATCAAGAGCAGGTCATGTCTGTCTTGAACTTTGCCGGATTTCCGATGGATGAATGCTATGGAATTATTAAGGCTATCGCAAAGAAGCACCCTGAAAAAGTTAAACCTTTAAAATCTCGATTCATTGAGGGATTCAAGAAAAAAATCAAAGGTCAGTGTCCGCCAGGTCAAACAGAAGATGAAGCAGCAAATAAAGTTTGGAAAATCATTGAAGATAACTGCGGGTACGGGTTCAATAGTTCGCACGCTTTATGTATGGCCTATGATTCCTTATATAACGCGTGGCAAAAAGCTAATCATCCTTATGAATTCTATGAAGTGCTGCTACAACATTTTTCTAAAAAGGGCAAAAAAGACAAGGTTGCAATTTTAAAACAAGAAATGAAAGAAGCGTTTGGTATTGAAGAAGGTCCTATGAAATGGGGCCTAGATAATCGTGATTTCAAAGCGGACCCAGAAAATCACTGCATCAATCCAGCACTAGTATCTATCAAAGGAATCAGTAAAACATGTGCTTCTGAATTGTATCGATTGTCAAAGTCTAAAAAGTTCAAATCATTTGTTGCAGTTGTATCGGCCATCAAAACAAGAACAAAAGTAAATAGCGGTCAATTAGAAACGCTTATTAAGCTTAATTACTTTTCAGATTTTGGAAATCCCAACCAATTGCTTGAACAAGTGAAAATCCTTGATAAATACAATGATCGCATCGATTTGTTTAAGAGCGATGTAGAAGGAATCATTCCGCACGACCTTATGGTAACGATGTGTGAGAAGGAAACCGAGAAAAAATATTGCACAATAAAAAATCGTGCTATTATTGATTATTTTATTTCTAAAACTGTCGATATTAAAACACCAATTACAGATCGAATTCAATACGAAGCCGATTGTCTCGGATATATTCAGCTCACTATCCCCAAATTGAATCCGTCTTATATCTATGTCTTGGATATTGATGGCAAGTTCTCCAATAAAACAGTTACAGCCTACGTCCTCAAAACTGGTCAGCAGCGGCGGCTCAAGGTGAAAGGCCGCACTCTGGAAGCTGCCCCAATCGAAAAAGGCGACATCCTTCGCATCGATGAAGAGCGGGAAGAAGGCCGCTGGTCAAAGGACGAGCAGGGTCAGTGGATTCAGTCTAAGACCGATAAAGAAACGATTCTTCGTAAATACGTTCATGTGCGGTGAAAGGAGGTGACAAAGTGACATATAACGAAATCACTCAGATCCTCAAGTCAATGGTGATTATTGTGGATGACCGCGAAAAGGACACCCCACTTCTTCATCAGCGGCTCTCATCGTTCCCGTGTGCTTATATGCGTAAGCGGCTGGATTTTGGTGACTATAGTGCTGAGGTGACACTGCCCAATGGCGAAAAATTCTCGCTGGCAGATAAGGTGACCATTGAAAGAAAAAATTCCATAGATGAAATCTGCGGCAACTTCACAACGAATCGAATTCGGTTCGCCAAAGAGTTCGACAGGGCGGCTGCTGCCGGAGCAAAAACTTACATACTCATTGAAAACGGTTCATGGGAAAAGATCAATCGCGGTGCATATCGCAGTAAAATGACACCCGCTTCACTGCTGGGCAGTCTCACCACATGGCTTGCTCGATATAACTGTCAAATCATCTTTTGTGAGCCAGATACAACATCATGGCTGATCCATGCGTTTCTTCTCCACGAAATGCGTGAAGCTCTGACCCATTATGAACTACCGCAAAAAGCTAAGAGAACAAGAAAGGGGACTGAAGATGACATCATCACTTGATTTTGAAGGCGAGCTGATTCTGGACGGTGTGCTGCTGGACAAGCTGGAAACACTGACAAAAAAGCTTCAGAAGGCCACAAAAAAGACCGATAAGGCAACAATCTTGTTGGATGCTAAGAACGAGATCGGTGAGAGTCAGTTGTTTTTCTTCCTTGATTTCATTCTCGATCCGCAGATCACAACAGGGATCTCTAAGGCCAAGATCAACAAAAAGGTGCGAATCGTGGATGAATTTCCACACACTTTCCAAGATATCTGCTTATTCCTGGCGGAGTGCAACACCGGCTCTGACATGGCTTTGTCAATGGCAGCCAGTTATATCTACTGGAATGCTTCACATAAAGATTTTCTGATTCGAGTGTTCACTAAGAATTTGCCTCTGGGTGTTGAAGCTGCTACGGTCAATAAGATTTTTGGCAAAGTGGTCGTTCCGGTCTGGGAAGTCCAGCAGGGATATCCTATCGATAAAGTCAAACTCAAGCCGGGAACCTGGTTCAGTCTCAGCCGCAAGATGAATGGTAACAGGGGCACCTTCTACCGTGGCAAGTTCATTTCTCGTCAGGGACAAGAGTTTACCGGTCTCGACCATATTAAGGACGACATCATCAAAGAGCTTGGTGATGAATCGCTGATTGATGAATACGTCTACGATGGCGAGCTGGTATATCGTAATAGCAGAGGGCTATCAGACGGCGAGGCATTTCGGGTTTGCACTGGTATGTTGAACTCGGATGGAGATAAAAGCCAGATCAAGTTCGTTGTGTTTGATTTGATTCCTACTGATGAGTTTGAGAACGGCAAAGGCAGCCTTCCTTATGAAGATGGTTCTTTTTTTACGCCATATAAACTCCGTCGTAAATGGCTTGAAGATTTAGCCGTTACGATCGAGCAGAAAGGGCTCAAAAATATCCAGGTCGTGCCGATGGTCTACGAAGGTACTGATCAAAGTGTGATTCCTCAGTGGCTCGATTATGCAGTCAAACATGATTGGGAAGGGCTCATGCTTAATACATCGGTTCCTTATAAGCGGGCGCGTCACACTGGCTGTCTTAAAATCAAGCGTTTTTATACTGTTGACCTTCGTGTCACTGCCATCGAGGAAGGTCAGAACCGTCTGGCTGGTACGATGGGTGCTCTGGTTGTTGATTACAAGGGTAACGAGCTTCGTGTTGGTTCCGGTTTTGACGATGCTACGAGAGCTGCCGTGTGGGCGAATCCGGGTGATTATATCGGACGTATCATAGAATTAAAGTACAAAGAGGTCACGATGGATAAAAAGACAGGTCTTGAATCTCTGCAATTCCCGACCTTTGTGCGATTCCGAGACGATAAAAACGAAGTAAGCTACGGCTAAGGAGAAAATTATGAATCTTTCTAAGAAGTCCATTAAGCGCATTCTTCGGATTTTGGACAACAAATGTATCGAGGTTCCTACAAAAACATCCGTTTATAGCAGCGGTGGACGTAGAATTTTGACTCGTGATTTTGAGCCAAATGAGTCACACGGAATGAATGATTGGCAGCGAATCGTCTATATACCGTCCGAAGGATATTTCTACGGAATTTATAATGGAAAATCGGAAGAAGATTGGGATATTCCAGATATCTGGTCTCCTGCTCAGCTTGCTGATTTGTGAGGTGTCTTATGGTTGATTTCAGTAAATTAGCCGTCCCAAAGAAAGAACGACTTGAAGTTCAACTTACCGATGGCACAGAAGAACACAATATCAACTACGTCATTACGTCTCTGGCTACGATCAAAGGCGATAAGATCTATAAAAACTTCCGTCTATATTCTGTGGCCGATGATGGCCAATTGACTCAGCTGGAAAAACGAGATGGCGACCCATATTTCGATGCTTTGAAAGGAACGGTGTATGAACAATGAAGAACGAATCAAAAGTGGATTTAAAGGAGATCTCAAAGAACTTGAAATTGCTTGGAATCACTTTGAGTTTTGTGAGCCTGAGTTTATCGATTGTGCAATTGATAATCTCCGAAACGCTGAAGAAGCTCTCTCAGGAATATTGATGAGGGCGCGTTATGTGGACACGTCGATATCTAAAACTTAATTATCAAGATGAATCTCTCTGTTGGCGGCTTCGCTATGGAGAACGCTTCGAAATCGTCGCAGAACTGGATGAATTTTATTTTCTCTGGGCACATGGCACGATGATTGCATTCCCCAAGTACGGCAAGTACGCATACGACATTGAAACAGAGATCGTAAATACCGAATAAGGAGGGAGGTGAGGTCCCATGCGAGGGATCAATCAAAGAGAGCTTGGCCGCAAAGAACGCGCCACAGCAGAATGCGAGCGTCAGATTCGGCGCTTCGGATATGAATGTGGTGAGGTTATTACATATAAATTGTCGCCAGAACAAATGAAACAGGTTTTGACAGGCAGAAAAACAGTGGATGATTTTATCAAGGAGGTGCAGTAAATGGAAGTCGAATTGATTTCGTATTCACAGCCGGTAAAGAAGGATGCAGACAAGAATCCGCTCAGTATCGCAGAGCTGGCAGCAAGTGTCTGTTATGATTCGCAGCCGACTGAAACTTATCGGATCGCAAAGGGGTGCAAGGCGACCGGACACACCTCGGTGCTTGAACACATCAGCTTTACGTTCCATGTCACCGGTGTCAGTCGAGCACTTCTGGCGCAGTTGAGCCGCCATCGGCATATCAGTCTGAGTGTTCGCAGTCAGCGCTATTGTGATGAAAGTATTATGCAGTATGTCAATCCATTCAGTGGGGAAGACGCGGATGTATTTGATGGCATGATGGCAGATATCGCCAATGACTATCGCATCTTAAAAGAGTATCACGGTGCTGCCAATGAAGACGCTCGTGCTGTTTTGCCGAATGCCTGCTGTACTGAACTTTATGTCACCATCAACGCACGGTCACTGATTGAAATGAGCCACCTGCGGCTCTGCACTCGTGCCCAGCGTGAGATCCGTGAACTGTTTATGGCAATCAAATTCCAGGTTTCTCAGGTTTGCCCCGAACTCGGCGCATGGATGGTTCCGTCCTGTGAAGCGAATCCAAAGTATCCGTTCTGTCCCGAGGGGAGCCGCTGCTGTGGCCGCCATCCGAAGCTGGCAGATGTTTATAAACCCGTTGAGAGATAAGGAGATTACATATGAGCAAGATGTTTAATATCGAAAACTGCGATGTCACCATGGAAAATGGCTGCCTGCGTCTGATCTATCATACCGACGAACTGCTAATGCCTATGACTCTGGCAATCAGCAAGACCTATCACGATCTGAACGAAAAGGCTATGCAGCTCTTTGACGGTAACGATTGGACCGAGAGTGTCGTTGAATGGAATCTTCGTAAGGAGGACCCGATTTGGCATAATCTGCTGGCAGACATCTATATGAACCATAATGATATGTACAAGAAAGCAATGGCTGTCAACAAGAAAGAGCCGACCAAATATATCGCGTTAGAGTTTACGGGCGAAAAGAACGAGCAAGGCCATCGTATGGGGCATCTCGACTTTGAAGATTTGAAGAAGATGGATTATGACTGTCTGAAACTTTTAGCAAAGGATCTTAATGTTTCTGAGTACGACACCCTTGGCCCGAATGATCTCGCCTATAGTGTGAGTCTGGTTGACATCGACGTGGACGATGCTGATTGCGACTATAATTGCGAAGATTGCGATTGCGCAGAGATGACGGATGATGGTGATTGCATTTGCCATTATGACGACGATGAAGATGATTGTGACGAAGACTGTGAGAACTGTGAGTACGCAGATCTAAACGATCACGACGACGAAGACGAGTCCGAGGATTCTGTCGATTACGAGTATGTGGATGGTCCCGCTCACTATCATGGCACCGAGTGCATCGAAAATATGCGTAAGCTGTTTGGCGACGAGGCCGTTCGCTGGTTCTGCATCTGCAACGCTTACAAGTATCGCTTCCGTAACGGTTCCAAGCCTGGCGTGAGCGCAAAGCAGGATGATGAAAAGGCCCATTGGTACGAAGATTATGCCGTGAAAATGATGAACGAACAGCGCTACTATTGATTTGGAGGTGATGGAATATGGAGTATGTAATCAAACGCAATGGCGTAAAAGCTCCGTTCGACAAGTCTAAGATCGTGAATGCGATCGAAAAGGCGATGACCACCACTCCCGGCGGTATTGACTCTCGTGTATCGAATGCAATTGCGGATCATATCGCTGAGATGCCAGATACTCTTTCTGTCGAGCAGATTCAGGATATCGTCATTGAGCAGTTAAAAGCAAGTCCTTTTGCTGATGTAGCTGAATCTTATAGCCATTGGCGAAAGCTCCGTCAGGAAATTCGCGACAAGGAAAAGACGAATGCCAGTATCCTTGAAATCATCGACGCTAAGAATGATGCGATCAATCAGGAGAACAGTAATAAGAACCCCACGGTCAACAGCGTCCAGCGCGACTATATGGCCGGTGAGGTATCAAAGGATTTGACTGCTCGTCTGTTGCTCGACCCGGAGATCGTTAAGGCGCATGAAGAGGGTTTAATCCACTTCCACGATGCAGATTATTTTGCTCAGCACATGCATAACTGCTTTAAGAGCAATACTCGTTTTGTGACCGACAGTGGCGTAAAAGAATTTCGAGATTTCAATGACGGTGAAACAGTAAAAGTTGTCGGTTCTGATGGCAAATGGCACACCGCTACCGTAAAAAGGTATGGAAAACAAAAAATGCAAGATGTTATGCTTCAGGCAGGTCGGTCTGTTAAGCATGTCTTCTGCACGGCAAATCACAGATGGTTGCTGAATGATGGCTCTGTAACCACTGAATTAAAAGAAGGAATGACATTGGTCATGCTTCCTGAGCTTTCTAAATACGAAATGGAATCCAAAGAAGATTATCAGGCATGGGCCACAGGATTCGCAATCGGAGATGGCCTTGATAAGAAAAATGACTATACTACGATTCGTCTATGTGGCAATAAAATTAGATACGCAGATAATTTTGTAAAAGCCGGAGACATCGTTACATATCCAGAATCTTATCATGGTGATGCTTATGTTTTACACAGAGGCGCGTTTAAACAAGATTTCCTGAACGCAAAAGCGTGGCGGTTCTTAGATATAAAAAGGAAGCAGCATCTATTTGAAGGATTTTATGCTGCCGATGGTGCAGTAAAAGCCAACAAAGTTGCAACTTCTGATGATCGTGTGGCGGAGATGATTCGTGATATCTCTTCTGTTGCAGGATTTTATGTATCAAGCGAATCAGAAGTCGTTCGTGATACGAATTTTAAGAAAGAGGCACGACTGATTGAGTTCCGCTTCAGAAAGTATCAAATTGCGAACAATTTGTGGTCTGTGAAAAAGATTACGCCGTATCGACCTGAAATTGAATATGATGCTTGGTGTGTTGAAGAACCTGAAACTCATTCTTTTACGCTGGATGGTGGCATTGTAACAGGCAACTGCGATTTGGTCAACCTGGAGGATATGCTGCAGAACGGTACTGTTATTTCTGGTACTGGCATTGATAAGCCCCACAGCTTTTCTACCGCCTGCAACATTGCCACCCAGATCATTGCGCAGGTGGCATCCAACCAGTACGGCGGACAGAGCATTACGCTGTCTCATCTGGCTCCCTTTGTGGATGTCTCCCGCAAGAAGATTACAGCAGAAGTTCATAACGAATTCTATGAGATGCTTCAGAATGACGATATCGAAAAAATGCCCTCACAGGAAGCTATTGACCGTATTGTAAATCGTCGTCTAAGAGCTGAGATTTCTCGTGGTGTTCAGACCATCCAGTATCAGGTTATCACTCTTATGACAACCAACGGTCAGGCTCCTTTTATCACTGTGTTTATGTATCTGGACGAGGTTCCTGCCGGTCAGACTCGTGATGACTTGGCTGTCATTATCGAAGAGATGTTAAAACAGCGTATCAAAGGTGTCAAAAATGAAGTCGGTGTTTATGTTACTCCTGCATTCCCGAAGCTGATTTATGTTCTTGATGAGGATAATATCCATCCGGATTCTAAATATTATCACTTAACTGAGTTGGCAGCGCAGTGTACCGCAAAACGTATGGTTCCTGATTATATCTCTGCAAAGGTTATGAAAGAGCTCAAAGGCGGCGTGTGGACAAGTATGGGGTGCAGGAGCTTCCTCACTCCTGACCGAACTACTGAAAATGTGGCGAATGCAGGGAACTGGGTCAAGGGTCAGAAATACTATGGCCGCTTCAATCAGGGTGTTGTCACCATCAATCTGGTAGATGTAGCATGTAGCTCTGGTAGAGATATGAACGCATTCTGGAAAATCTTTGATGAACGTCTTGATCTTTGTCATCGTGCATTGCAGGCTCGTCATAAGCGGTTGCTCGGCACTATTTCTGATATGAGTCCTATTCATTGGCAGCATGGCGCACTGGCACGCCTGAAGAAGGGTGAGAAGATCGACAAACTGCTCTTTGGCGGCTACTCCACCATCAGCCTGGGCTACGCCGGTCTGTATGAGTGTGTGAAGTATATGACCGGCAAGAGCCACACCGATCCTGAAGCAAAACCGTTCGCGCTGTCTATCATGCAGTATATGAATGATAAGTGCACAGAATGGAAAGAAGCAGAAAACATTGATTACTCTCTGTACGGCACTCCGTTGGAGTCTACTACATATAAGTTTGCCAAGTGCCTGCAAAAGCGATTCGGCATTATTCCTGATGTCACAGACCACGACTATATCACCAACAGCTATCACGTAAACGTTCGTGAGCATATTGATGCCTTTACCAAGCTCAAGTTCGAGAGCGAGTTCCAGAAGCTGTCCCCGGGCGGTGCCATCAGCTATGTGGAAGTACCCAATACGCAGCACAACATTCCGGCAGTTCTCAGTGTAATGAAGTTCATCTACGACAACATCATGTATGCCGAGCTGAACACCAAGTCCGATTACTGTCAGTGCTGTGGCTACGACGGCGAGATCAAAATTGTTGAAGATAACGGCAAGCTGGTGTGGGAGTGCCCAAATTGCGGCAACCGTGACCAGAGTAAGATGAATGTCGCCCGCCGTACCTGTGGATTATAAACCGATATGGTCCACGTTAAATCGATTAAACTGCGGGAAACCCCTTAGAGCACAACAAGCTACAACGAAGCTGGAAACGGCAAGCGTGAAAGCGGCATAAAGTATAGACCATAAAAATTGTTGTGATTGGGCGACCGAGGATGAAAGTTCCTCTGACGCATCGAAACTCCTAAGTCTTTTTGATATGGAGGACGTTCAACGAACATAATATCGAATCATTATTGTATGTTCTACTCCCTATAAAATATCGGGAAACCGAGGGTATTAAGGATATCGGCAGTAACTTCTGGAACCAAGGAAGGACGCAAGAGATTAGAGATCGCGTGGTTCACTTGAGCGATAACTAATATTTAAGGAAAGTGGAGGGTGGGAAGATTTTACGGAAGGAGATGACGCAATTGCAAGTAGGTTTGATCGAGATTCCTGATTTTGCAGGATACTACGCATCTGCCGATGGGCATATTTAGACCACACTGGCTCAAGGATGCAGAGATCGTTATGATTTATCAAAGCGAACTGCACCAAGAGAAGTAAAACCCAGACCGACTCTTCATGGATATGACAGAGTTTATATTCGTAGAGAGTCAACCGGTAAAAGAGAAGACGTTTACATACATCGAATCATAGCAAAACTTTTTGTTCCTAATATTCGTAATGTTGATGAGGTAAATCATTTGGATTGCAACAGACATAACAACGCTGCTTCCAATCTTGAATGGGTTACACGAGAAAAAAACCTGAAATACGCGATGTCAGATGGTTTCATGGGACGCAACGAATTAGGACGGTTTTGTTATAAAAATAAAATCGACAACTAAAGGAAAGGCAGGTGATATCGCATGAATGATATTGCAAAATTCATTTCGGGTTTTCTTGGTTTTATTCTGTCGTGGTTCATTACGACTGTTGTGTTATATGGCGGTTGGAAGCTGCTTGGGCCAGATTTTAATCTATGGGCAGCAACTGGTATTTGGCTGGTGCTGCTTATCTTTGGCAGATCTGCGAACAGTAAGAAGCAGTAAATAAAATGAGCAGGGTGGGTGTGGTGGCATGAGAGGATGTGAAACAAGTGAACTACATGAAAATAGTCCCGTGTGATATAGCGAACGGCGAAGGTGTGCGCGTAAGTCTTTTCGTTTCGGGTTGCAGTCATCATTGTCCTGGCTGTCATAATCCACAGACATGGGATCAAAATGCAGGTGTTCCGTTCATTGAAGATACCATGCAACAGCTGCTTGATCTACTTCGCCCCGATTACATTCAAGGGCTAACATTCAGCGGAGGAGACCCCCTCTTTGTTCAGAATCGACTTATCGTTGGTTATATCTGCGAGAGAGTTCGCAAAGAATTCGGTGACACCAAGGATATTTGGATGTGGACTGGATACGAGTGGGACCAAATCAAAGACTGGGATCATCTGAACTATGTGGATGTTCTGGTGGATGGCCCATATATTGAATCTAAACGAGATATCTCTTTGCCGTATATGGGAAGTTCCAATCAGAGAGTAATTGACTGTTATGCAAGTCTTTGCTGTAAAAAACCAGTTCTTTGGTGGAATCCGAATAATAAAAAGGAGAATACATAATATGTCATCTAAAAAAGAATACGTTTATTGTATTTGGGCACACAGTAAAGTGAATGGCCCAAGTCCATACATTTATCGGATGGTTGCCACAAGTAAAGCAGATGTAAAAAGAAAATGGGCGGAGTCATTTTATTGGCATTTGACGATTGATCATATTGAAAAGGCCGATATTACTCCGGAATATTTGAATCGCCCATATGACTTTGATGATGATAATGATGATAGACTTATTGGTCAGTATATCACTGTTGATCCTAAGGAGTCCACACGTCGTACAGAATTAAGAGATTACGATAAAATGCTTGTTGAAATGTATGAAGGTAGTATTAAATCAACATTTGATAATCCTAAAAGAACAGCTTTAGAAACAGCAAAGGCTTTTCATTATGGAGAACTTATAGATGAAATTTATGAGAGTTGCGGGTTGGAATATACCGGTAATTATGGCATTGACGATGAAATGTTGGATAAAATGTTAAAAGGAGAATAAAATTATGGATTTAAGTAATTATGAAATGTTCCAAAATAATAAAGCGATTACTACTGTTTGTCATCCGCAAGTAAAAGTAAACAAGATCTATCCTGACGCTCACATCCCTACTTATGGCACTGAGAAGGCCGCCTGTGCTGATGTTTACGCTTATATCCCAGCAGATCAGGCAGACCTGTATGACGAACAAGGGAATCCTATTATTTATATCCGTCCGCATGAGACCCGTATGATCGGCACTGGTTTGCGTTTTGCTCCTGCTGATGGTTGGGCTATCCTCGGGTTTGCCCGCAGTGGTCTGGCATCTAAGAAGGGTCTGGCACCTGCGAACAAAGTTGGCGTGTTGGACGAGGATTATCGTGGCCAGGCTTTTATTCCTTTGCACAATCACTCTGATATGCCACAGGAAATCGTCCATGGTGACCGTATCGCACAGTTCATGTTCGTTCCGTATTATCAGGCGCAGTTTGATGTGGTCGATGAATTGGACGAAACCGAGCGTGGAGATAAAGGGTTCGGATCTACGGGGGTAAAGTGATATGTTCGCTAAGAAAGAGAAAGAAGAGCAGCCAAAAATTGTGCCTGTTAGCGCAAGAGATGTTGGATTTCCGTATACAGAACTTACAATAAAAGTTAGCTATGTATTGACAAATGGAAAAGAGTATAACTATTGGAAAACCATCTATTTGTCAGATTATATATCACACCCAACAGCTAAAGAAGCGATGAAAGCATTTTATGATAATTATCTTGATATTCAGAATGAGTATAGAGAACAAATCGTAAAAAACTTTGGCAAATATGAAGGATATATAAGGTTCGATAATCTATTTATTAGAAGCGACCAGTGCACTAAAATTTATATTGAATGTAGCAATAATTCAAATGCAGTGCGCGGAGAGTATGAAGATATACCAGACGATACTGGATGGCCATGGGAGGTTGGAAGCTATAATGCTGAGTGATACAATTATCATGCCAAAAGGCGATTATATTATGAAGGATGCCGTCTACGTAGATACTGGCGAAACTCGTACTGACGGGTGGTATCCAGAGTGGATCGGTATGACGATGCAGTTCCGTCCAATTCCTGTCGGCTGGATCGCTCAGTTCCGATATGTGAAAGACAATGAGGGTTATCCATATCCGGGAGGGATGCACACGTCTCCCGTTGCTTCTGTCTCGATTTCAGAAGATGAAAAAATTGTCAAAATCGAAACCGCACATACGATTTATACGTTTGAAAAAGTCAAGGAGGAATAAATTATGGCTAAGTATTTTTATGTTTATCACGTTAATGATGGCACCACTGATCGTATCGTAAAGATGTTCAACACCGACTCTGTTGTCAACGGTAAGAGGGGTACTTATATCGCTGAGAAAAAGGTTGCATCCAGTGATCTACAGGGTTTTACCAGTGGCATCAAGGCGGCAGGTTTTCAGCTGAATCAGGAGCTCGCAAATGCTGATACTGCCGAGCAGGAAGCAAAACGAATTCTGGCTGCTAAGATGGCCGATTATCATGCTGCACGCGATGCTTATGCCGAGGCTGCTGACAATCTGAAAAAGGTAAACGCTAAGTTCGGTATCTGACACATAATTGCAGTGGTGGGTGGGAGGAATAAAGAATATGACTTATACACTTATGTCTGTTCCAGAAGATAAAGAAGTCTGGTGCACTGGATTTCGATTTGATGATACGAAGGCCGGCATCAATTGCAAGCCGGTACAAGGATCTATTCATAACAAGGATTATTGGAACTCAAAGTTTAAAACAAAAAATCGCACAATCAGCGTTAATGCAAATCAATCGTATTATGCATTTGCTGACACTTACGAAGAGGCAGCATATATTTATAATGAGATGATAAATACATTTCTTGTTGACCTTGATAGTAAGTATCGCAAAATCGCAAGTTCATTGAAAGGCTGCTATCTATCGAATGATCGCGGCGTGATGTTTTAAAAGGCACGGAATTATGACTGAAGAATATGTAAAAATTTATTGTGACCGTTGTCGGGAAGAAGCACTTGTTAGAAAGGCATATTTCCCAGACTGTATCGCGGGCTACTGTATTTCCGACCCTGAAAGATGGAGCTTAAAAGATAAAGGTGCGATTTCAGATTTATGCCCGCAGTGCCGACGCGAATACGAAGAGATGCTCCATAAATTCTTTTGCGAAGGCGTGAAGCGTAATGCCTGAAGAATTGTGATTTTAAGGAAAGGAGAATTCGATGCTTGTAAAAGATTACGGCGGTGAAATCGATTGGAATATTGGTGCGTTCTGCGGCCATGATGAAATGATGTTTGATATTGACAAAGCTTGTAAAATGGCTTGTGAGAAAAATGGCATCAGATATGTGTTTGGAAGTATATCCACAATCCTACAGGGTGGTCGTATCCCACCACAGAAAAATCTGCCCATGTCAGAAGTTCTGTCCAGAGTAGATAAATATAATGAACTTGGTATTGGAGTTCGTTTGACATTCTCAAGCCCGTTTGTTACACGTGGCGATCTCGTTGATGAAACTTCAAATATTATGTTGCGGCACCTCGATCATAATAATCAAAATGGTCTTACAAACCGTAACGGCGTTATTGTTATGTCCGATTTGCTGGCTGATTATATTCGCTACATGTATCCCAATCTTGAGCTGATTTCTTCGCAAGTAAAACCGTCTGTTGAAGTCGGTCTTGGGAATGATTCTGCCGAATATTATAATCGTCTGCTTGACCGTTTTGATATCGTCGTTGTGAATCCATTTAAGATCCATGACGAGCAGTTTATTAAGAATTTGCATGACCATGATCGAGTAGAATTTATTGTCAATCACCGGTGTCTGCCGAACTGTCCAATGGCTGGCCGTCACTATCAGCTGAACACAAAGCTTGGTCAGGCCATCGCAAATGGTGATGATATCACGGAGCTGCAAAATCAGTTGGCAACAGTATATAACTATTGCGGCTCTACTCGAAACAGCAATCCTCTTCTTGGTACATCTATGAATGAAGATGAAATAAAAATGCTGGTTTCACATGGATTTAAGCATTTCAAAATCGAAGGTCGCGAAAATAATATCATCTCGTTTGTGCGTGATCTTGGCGACTATGTTTTTAATCACGAAATGTTTGAGCGAGTCATTCATGCCATTGCCGGTATGATGCTGTAAGGAGGTTCACAATGATTATTGATTGCAAATCTATTGCACAAGATATCAAAAATAAAATCAAGAATATTATAGCAGAAGATGACGATGCTCCTATTTTACATATTTATCAAGTAGGGGACAACCCTGCATCCAATGCTTATATTCGCGGCAAGCTGCGTGACTGTGAAGAGGTTGGAATCGAAGCGGAACTTATCAAGCTGCCAGAAAATATTACTGAAGATGAATTGAACAGTAAAATCTTAAAAGATTATAATTGGGAATATGTGGACGGTATCATTGTTCAGCTTCCGTTGCCAAAACACATCAATCCTAAAAATATCTGTATTCCAGACGAACTCGATGTTGATGGCTTTAATTCAACATCCAAATTTCAGCCATGTACTCCACTTGGCGTTATGAAGATTTTCGACGCGATTGGTTACGATCTGGATGGCAAGAATGTGCTTGTGTGTGGTCAATCTGATATCGTAGGTCGTCCGCTGGTTGATATGCTGATTAAACGCCATTGTAATGTGATTTCTGTGAATAGTACAGGGAGCTACATGAAGAATACTGCTTACGTTACAAAACTAGCAAATATTGTCATCTCTGCAGTTGGAAAACGCAATTTTATTTCTCGTATAGATCTATTCAACACAGACGTCTGCATTGACGTTGGCATCAACTACGACGAGAATGGCAAGCAACATGGAGACTGCGCTGATGATGTTTACGACATGAAAGACATTATGGTGACCCCTCGTATCGGTGGCGTTGGCCTGATGACCAGGGCGATGCTGCTTTATAATGTATGTGTGGCTAAATATGGGGAAGAGAAGATAGAGAAGGTGATTGAATGAAAGAACGGACTATTCCAATTGACCAACAGCTTGTATATAACGTAGAAGAAGTAGCGACCCTCTTGAAAACCACGCGCCCTGTGGTATACTCTTTAATAGAAAAGGGCTATTTGCCAAGTATCGTGTTGGGTCGTCGTAAAGTAACCCGTAAATCACTTCTTGAGTTTCTTGATAAGAATGCCAACACTGACTTTGGAGAACTTTTAAGAGCCGGTTGATTAGCTTGCCCACAAAATTGCCCACATTTGAATTCTTGTGGGCAAGACGTGGGCAAAATACATATCTTTTTGTATTAAGTAGCGCTACTACGACAATTTATTATTGTAATCCAAGGACGAGGCTCGCCATGGCCGCGGCTTCGAGGGTCTGCTGAAGCGCTACTTCAACGTGGAGCTGTAATTCCTGCATTCTTCTGAACCTGTTATTATAAAGCTGCCGTGCGGTTCCAAAGCTGCACGGCAGCTTTTTTTGCTTGACGGGATCCATGGCAGGGCGTACAATGGAAAAAACATTCCGAAAAGGGGAAGTCTTATGAAATCAACTTCCACACGCTGTGCGCTGCTGGACGAGCTGCGCGGACTGGACCTGATCAGCATGATGCTTTACCATGGCATGTGGGATCTGGTCTATCTGTTTGGTGTGCGTGCACCGTGGTATGGCAGCTGGCAGGGAGAACTGTGGCAGCAATCCATCTGCTGGGTGTTCATCCTGCTGTCCGGCTTCTGTCTGCCGCTGGGCCGCCACCCGGTCAAACGAGGCGCGGTGGTGTTTGGGTGCGGCGCACTTGTCACGGCGGTCACGCTGATCTTCATGCCTGCGGATGCAGTCTGGTTCGGCGTGTTGACCCTGCTGGGCTCGGCTATGATCATCACAGGACTGCTGGAAAAGTGGATGGAAAAGGTGCCGCCGGTGGTCGGCCTTGCAGGGAGCATGTTTCTGTTTTACTTCACCCGCTATGCAGCCGATGGCTATTTGCAGCTGGGCCATTGGCTCATCACGCTGCCGGGCTTTCTCTACGCCAACTACTTCACGGCCTATCTGGGGTTTTATCCCTTTGGCTTCTTCTCTACGGATTACTTTCCGCTGATCCCGTGGCTCTTCCTGTTCTGGGCTGGTTTTTACCTGCATCATCTGGCAGAGCGAACAGCGCAGAGTCTCCGTCCGCTGCGTCGTTCGGTTTGCCCGCCGCTGGGGTGGCTGGGGCGGAACTCGCTGATGCTATATCTGCTCCACCAGCCGGTGATCTACGGCGTGCTGACGGTGGTGTTCCTGTTGCTGCGCCGGGGTGGAGGAGCGCTCTGAAAAATTCTGCAAAAGGTTCTTGACAAGGAGCCCGCCCTGTGGTATTCTTTTGGTGGTTAGAAAAGCCTAACCAAATTGCTCTGTCTTATGTCAGGCAGAGCAATTTCTTGAAGATAAAAGTTAGAATATACTAACCAAAACTGAAAGAGAGGTTCTTCTTTATGAGCAAAGTAGCAGTTGTATTCTGGAGTGCAACCGGCAACACGGAGACCATGGCAAACTGCGTGGCAGAGGGTGCAAACGGCACCATCGTTCCCTGTGGCGAAATGAACGCCGCAAAGCTGGCAGAGTTTGATGCAGTTGCATTTGGCTGCCCCGCAATGGGCGCAGAGCAGCTGGAAGAGAGCGAGTTTGAGCCGATGTTCTCCGATCTGGAGGGCTCCCTGAACGGCAAGAAGATCGCTCTGTTCGGCTCTTATGGCTGGGGCGACGGCCAGTGGATGCGCGACTGGGTCGAGCGTGCACAGGGTGATGGCGCACAGGTGCTCAACGGTGAGGGTCTGATCTGCAACGAGGCACCGGATGAGGATGTTCAGGCTGCCTGCCGCAAGCTGGGTGCAGATCTGGCAGCGTGGTGACCGGATTAGAAGCACATTGCAAATTTGACAAATGGGGTTTGCTATGTTAAACTCTAGAAGTTGCGCAGCAGCCCATTTGCCGGACAAACGAACCTGAGAGCAGCAGGGGAACAACAGGGGCTGAACCCGGTCTCCTGCTGCTTTGCTTTTTAGGAAAGGTGGTGTGTATGGAAATGGCTGTTGCTGTTGGAATTACGGCCTGTTTCGCAGTTTTGCGTCACGCGGTGCGTTGCGCGGCTCTGCGGATGGCCCGCAAGGAAAAAATGCAGGAGGAACAGTCCCAATGTCCAAAACCACCCCGGAAGACCTGGCAAAGAAGCGTTCCGACGAAAAAATGCTTGTCAGTGAGATGATCGCGCTCTACTGCCGCAAGCAGCATCACACCCTCAGAGGCAGTCTCTGCCCGGAATGCCAGCAGCTGCATGATTATGCGCTGGCCCGCATTGAGCACTGCCCCTTTATGGAGACCAAGACCTTTTGCTCGGCCTGCAAGGTGCATTGCTATCAGCCGGAGATGCGGGAAAAGATCCGCACTGTCATGCGCTGGGCCGGGCCCAGAATGCTGCCGGTGCATCCCGTTCTCTCCATCAAGCATGTGATCGTGACAATGAAGGCAAGGCGTGAAGCAAACGCAGGAAAATAAGCAGCCATGTATAATCGCCTGAAGCCGGGGCAACCTAGAGCCAAGGAGGCGATAGAAATGGAAAACACAGGTGTGACCTGCGATGTCTGCGAGTGCCGTCACAATGTGCAGAACTGCAAGTGTGATCTGCCCCAGATCAAAGTGACAGAGCACTGCTCCTGCACCACCCAGCAGGTGGAGACCCCGCACTTCTGCCAGAATTACGAAAAGAAATAATCTGTAATGGCAGAAAACTCCCCGCCCAGCGCCCCAAACAGGGCATTGAGCGGGGAGTTTTTATGTGCTGTTCAGTGGATGACCACACTGCAGGTAGCAAGGCTACGCACCAGTGTGCCGACGCTGTCCTTCATCTGGATGCCGGCAAAGCCCAGACGGAAAGCGGCCTGTACATTCTCCAGCCGGTCATCAATGAAAACACTTTCCCCGGCCTTGAGCTGGTATTTGTCCAGCAGGGCCTTATAGATGCGCGGGTCAGGCTTGTTGATGTGCACCTCGCAGGAGGCCACGCCGCCGTCGAACAGGCCCTTGAGGTCGCGCTCGGTCAGAAAATCCAGCACATCCTCGGGGATATTGCTCAGGTAATAGACGCAGTAGCCACGGCTCTTGAGTTTCCGCACCAGCTCCTGCATCCGGCGGCGGGGGCGGAGGATATGCATCCAATCGTCCAGCACGCCCTGCACCTCAAACGCGCGGCCATATTCCTTTGCGCGGGCCAACATCCGCAGGTTGGCCTCGGAGCGGGTGATAAGCCCTGCATCCAGCAGCTTCCACTCCTCGCTTTCAAAGGTCAGCTGGGAGACCTGTTCCTCTACCTCGGCATTGCAGAAGCGGTCTACCAGGTAGGTCTTGGGGTCGAAATCCACCATGACACCGCCCAGATCAAAGATGATATTTTTATACATCGCTGTTTCCTCAATTCTGTATGGATGTTTCTGCCAGAAAGATTCTGTCCACAGTATAGCACAACTGCCCGCCCTGCATCAAGCACTGCGCTGCCGCATAGGATGAAACAGGCAAACTGCGGGGAGGGGATCACGATGAAATTCCGGGAGCTGTGCACAAAGGAGATCGTTCAGCTGAGCAACGGGGCCTGCCTTGGCCGCGCCGATGATCTGGAGCTTGATCCGGCAACGGCGCAGGTCAAAAGCCTGCTGCTGCTCGGGCAGCCTCATCTGTTTGGGCTGCTGGGCCGGGACGAGACTCTGGTCATCCCCTGGACGGACATCGAAACACTGGGAGTGGACGCGATCTTGGTCCGCACGGAGCTGCCGGAGCCGGAAGCCAAAAAGCAGGGTTTCTGGCAAAAAATGCGGCACTGGCTGGACGGCTGAAATTTTTCGTGAATTTTTCCTGCATCAGGGTTTGATTTTACAAAAAATCGGATTATAATAGAGAACCGTGAGCGGCAGAGCCTTGCCGCTCCGGCTTGAAATCTGATTTCCGGAAGTGAAAGGAACTTCTCTCTATGAACGCAAAAAAACATACGCCGCTTTCCCTGCATGGGCTGCGGCTGCTCTTCCCTCCACTGGCAACGCTGGGCATCCTGTTCCTGACGGAGTGGATCGCCCGCGGCAGCCTGACAGGGGAGACCTTTACCCAATACATTTTCCCCCATGGCGAAGCCTATCTGCTGGCGTGGGCCATGCTGTTTCTCAGCTGGCTGGCAGTGGACTGGCTGACCCGGTTTGCACCGTTGGCGACCCTGCTGGCGGCGGTGCTGGGCTGTGCCCCGGCGGCAGTCAATTTCTACACACTGCAGCTGCGCGGCGAGCCCTTCCTGCCCTGGGATCTGATGCAGGTGTCAGAGGCTGCGGGCGTGGCAGCTGCGGCCGGTATCCACATCCAGACCAGCATGGTGGTATCCATTGTTATTATCGTGCTGCTGGTCGTGGTGTCTTTCTTCCTTTATAGAGGGCGGCAGAAGCTGAACTGGAAGCCCCGGGTGGCAGGCTTTCTTGCCAGTACGGCAGCTACCTGCGGCCTGCTCTTTGGCGTGTTCCTGCAGCCTGCCGTGACACAGGCCATTGGCATTGTGCCGGATGCCTGGATGCAGGATCGCTACTACCGCTATTATGGTGTCATCACCAGCTTTCTGACCAATCTGACCAATCTGGAGATCTCCAAGCCGGAGGGGTATTCAGAGGAGGCTGTCAACGAGATCCTGGATGATACCGAAGCTGCACAGAAATATTCCACCGCTCCGCTCTACCCGGGATCTTACGGTGCTACCACCTCTGCGGGCGAGACTGTGAAAAAGCCCACCATCATCTACGTGATGGACGAGTCCTACTGGGATGTGTCGGAACTGGAACAGTACGGTTTCCAGTTTGATACCGATGTCTCCGCCAACCTCCACGCCCTGCAGCAGACCAGTGCTTCTGGCCGGGCATACAGCCCCAGTTTCGGCGGCGGAACCTGCGATGTGGAGTTTGAAGCGCTGACAGGCTATTCGGCTTCCTTTCTGCCCAACGGCAGCAAGCCCTACCAGCAGCATGTGACCAAGCCCATGTTCTCGCTGCCCAATTACCTCAAGCTGACGCAGGGATATCAGACGGCGGCAGTTCACTGCTTCTGGGCTAAGTATTGGAGCCGGGACACGGCATACCCCAACCTGGGCTTAGACACCTTCCTGAGCCTGGAACAGATGACCCATGTCAACAAGGTGCGCAGGCACTACTGGACCAGCGGTCTGGTCACGGATGACTCCATGGCAGACCAGATCATCCAGCAGTACGAGAAGATGAAAGCATCCTCGGATGCACCGGTTTTCCTGCATGCGGTCACAATGCAGAACCATACCAATTATAATAAAGACAACTACCCGGACGATGTGCGGGTGAAGGTGACAGAGCACCCGGCGGGCCTCAAGGCCAGCACCATCGGCGCGCTGGAAGATTTTGCGACCGGCATCCGGGATGCCGATGCCATGCTGGGCAAGCTGACCCAATACTTCTCGCAGGTGGACGAGCCGGTGATCCTGGTGTTCTGGGGCGACCATTACAACCCCATTGATTCCAATTATGATGTCTTCACCAGCAGCGGCTATGCCAGCGATTCCAGTGCGGACCCGCGCCTGCACCAGACCACCCTGTTGATGTGGTCGAACTACACCGACAAACCTGTGGATCTGGGCACCATTGCCGCTTACGATATCTCGCCGGTGATGATGAACCTCTACGGTCTGGAACAGCCGCTTTATTTCCAGCTGCTGAACCGCCAGCTGCAGGTGGCCGACCGCGCCAATACCCGGGGCACGGTGATGAATCTGGACGGCACCACCACCCAGACTCCGAGCTCCCTGCAGGAAAGCTGGAGCCAGAAGCACTGGCTGCTGCAATATGACCTGATGTTCGGCAAGGGATATGCCCTCGGCCGGATGGGCATGGAAAGCCTGAACAGCACTCAGCCGGGCGAATAAACGAAAAATACGCGATTTTCTTGTAAAAAACAGAGAAATCCCCTTGCATCACACGCCTGTTTGTGCTATTATTATTTAGCATTACACACGCATCACTATGCCCTTTTGTGCTCTTTCGGGAGTGGAGGGCAGTCCAAAGCCATCCGATATGGCCGCGGATCACGGTGTGCGGAGGCAAAACAATATTGGAGGTATTTTTACTATGGCAGTCGTTTCTATGAAGCAGCTTCTCGAGGCAGGTGTGCACTTCGGTCAC
>OFMU01000030.1_pt1 | contig 148240 bp, 138 predicted proteins | sample 1541861 | NCBI WGS metagenome assembly OFMU01 (sample SAMN04209238, study PRJEB22552) | human gut metagenome | biome: gut; material: feces | host: Homo sapiens | place: USA: Oklahoma
TAAGAGACCCTGCACATTTGCTTATCGAAACTTTGTTCAGTTTTCAAAGATCTACCTTTTTATAAATCAGCTGTTTAGTAACAACTTCTTTATTATATCATCTCGCAGAATCGATGTCAATAATTATTTTTAAATAATTATTTAAACATCATTTCTAGGCGACTTATTTATCTTACCAAATCATCAAATGATTTGTCAATAAATATTTTAATTTTTTGTTATCGTCGATCTCAACAACAACTTTTATATCTTATCATTATCAACAACTCAATGTCAATAACTTTTTTTAAAGTTGCTGTCGTCATCTCAACGACAAATAATATATTACCAAGTCTTACTGCCAACGTCAACAATTTTTTTTAAATTTATTTTAAGTGCGTTGTATCATTCCATTTTTTCAGTTCAAAAGTCGACTGATCTTTGGTTTCTAAAACTGTTACTGAGGTATTAGCAACAAGTCCTTCACGCCGAATCGTATTGAGATCTTTTCCTAAAAGATATTTAACACCAAATGTGATCACTAACGCGTGGGCTGTCACTAAGACATTACCTTCTGGATAACGTTTAGCGATCTGAATCAAAGCACTTTTTACACGTTCTGCTAATTCAGAATAGTTTTCCGCCTCGATCGCACTACCATCAAAATTGAGCGGATCATTTAAAAACGTCTGCCAAATAGGATCAGCTTGATGTTTAGTCGCTAGATCACCATCCCAGATCCCAAAATCAAATTCTTTCAGATCATCTAAAGTTTCAAACTGCAACGGCGTCTCAAATTGAGCTACGATATTTTTACCAGTATCTAAAGCACGTTTTTGCGGACTGGAAAAAGCAGCTACAAAATCAATATCAGCTAAAGCTTTACCAGTTTGTTTTGCATCAGCTATACTTTGGGGCAATAAGGGTGAATCATGGACAGCACCTTGCAAACGGCCATCACGATTATACTCAGTTTTGCCGTGGCGTACTAAATAAAAAGTTGTCATCTCTTATATCTATCCTTTCAAAAAATCACTTGTTTATTTTACGCTATCCAATTTATTCGCGCAACTTCCATAATATGTTCAACAATACAATAAGAGACCCATCACGATACGAAATCATGATGGGTCCCTGTCGTAATGACCGCCTTATCCACGATCATCTTAATAATTATGCTTCGGGATCATCTTTTGTGATCTTTTCTAAGCCACCCATATATGGACGTAAGGCTTCAGGGATCGTGACCGAACCGTCTTCATTTTGGTAATTTTCCAAAATAGCAGCGACTGTCCGCCCAACAGCTAGACCTGAGCCGTTTAGAGTATGCACGAATTGTAATTTGCCATTTTCATCTCGGTATTGGATGTGGGCGCGCCGTGCTTGGAAATCTTCACAGTTAGAACAACTTGAGATCTCACGGTAGGTATCTTGCGCTGGCATCCAAACTTCAAGGTCATGTGTCATAGCTGCACTAAAGCCCATATCACCTGTTGATAAAGTGATCACATGGTATGGCAAACCCAATTTTTCCATGATATCACCGGCGTTTTGAGTCATCTTTTCTAATTCGTTATATGATTCTTCTGGTTTAGCGAACTTGACCATTTCAACTTTATTGAATTGGTGCATCCGAATAAGCCCGCGCGTATCACGTCCTGCACTACCAGCTTCTGAACGGAAGCTTGGTGTCAAAGCTGTAAAGTAGACTGGCAATTGATCCGTTGGGATAACTTCATCACGGTAGTAGTTAGTCAATGGAACTTCCGCAGTTGGGATCAAAGTCATATCTTCACCATTTACTTGGTAAACATCTTCTTTGAACTTAGGGAATTGTCCTGTACCATACATTGTCTTGGCATTGACGATATATGGTGGTAAAACTTCGGTATAACCTTCCTTAGCGTGTTCATCCAACATAAAGTTATAAACTGCACGTTCCAAACGAGCACCCCAACCTTTATAGTAGACAAAACGTGCACCAGAAACTTTAGCCCCACGTTCAAAGTCTAAGATACCTAGATCTTCACCGATATCCCAGTGAGCTTTAGGTTCAAAGTCAAATTTACGTGGTGTGCCCACTTTACGCAATTCAACGTTGTAATCTTCATCCGGACCAACTGGGATCGTTGCGTTAGGCAAGTTTGGTAAGCGTGCCGCCATATCATGGACGATCTCTTCAACTTCAGCTAATTGTGCATCGAGTTGCTTGATCTGGCCACCGACTTCACGCATTGCTGTGATCGCTTCGGTCGCATCTTCTTTGTTACGCTTAGCTTGTGCGATAGCTTCGGATACTTCATTACGCTTTTGCTTCAAAGATTCTGATTGCACCAAAAGTTCACGGCGTTCTTTATCTTTTGCCAATAATGTATCGATCGTTTCAGCTTCCACACCACGTGTTGCCAAACGAGCTTTGATATCATCTGGATTTTGACGGATCATTTTAATATCTAACATCTTATTGCCCCCTAATTTAGCTAATTATTTTATCTAATCGAAAAAAAGAGCCTTTCCGTCCCCTAAATTGGGACGAAAAGACTCTTTTCGCGGTACCACCCAAGTTCGACATAACGTCGCACTCATATACAAATAACGGTTTTCCCGTGCGGCATTACCCGCCCATACAAGGTTACGCTGGAGTTTCGGCGTCATGGTTTGCAGCGACCACCATGTCTCTGTCATGCCTACTTATGGCGAACTCAGATGTTTCGATTATTTATACCAGTATCATAATATTTATTTTGCAAAATAGCAAGTCTATTCTAGACTTTCATCGATTTTTTCTTGCATTTCCATTTTTTCTTTGGAAATATCATGTGGGGTCAGATCCACTTCATCCAATGGAATAACTTTAGTCTTATATTTGATCTTATAGTAAGCATACAAGATGATGAACAATGGAACTGACATATAGGAGACCCCGATCGCTTGCCAGTTAAAGTCCTTGAATGATTGGATATCTTGGCCGATGATGACTAAGATACACAAGATCAAGGCTAGGATCGGACCAAATGGGAACCACTTAGCCTTGTATTTCAACTCACTTAAGTCATGACCTTGCGCTTTGAAAGCACGGCGGAAACGATAATGCGAGACCGCGATCCCGATCCAAGCGATAAAACCAGTCAAACCACTAGCACTCACTAAGAAAGTATAGACTTGATTACCAAAGATACTTGCTAAAAATGTAAATAGACCAACGAGCGTCGTCCCGAGCAAAGCAAAGATCGGGATCCCACGGGAGTTGACCCGCGAAAACATCTTCGGTGCATCGCCATCGATACCTAAAGCAAACAACATCCGGGTCGAGGCATACATCCCTGAGTTAGCCGCCGATAAGACCGAAGTCAAAATAACAGCATTCATCACCGAAGCAGCGGAAGCAAGACCGGCCCGCTTAAAGACTAAGGTAAATGGACTGATCGCAATATCGCTTGCTTCAGAACCTAATAAGTTTGGACTCGTATAAGGAATGATGCAGGCGATCACAAAGATCGAAAGGATATAGAAGAGCAAGATCCGCCAAAAGACTTGTTTGATCGCTTTTGGTAAACTCTTTTCAGGATCTTTAGTCTCACCGGCTGTGATCCCGATCAATTCAGTCCCTTGAAAAGAGAACCCGGCTACAACAAAGACGCTCAAGATCGTTGGGATCCCCCCAACAAATGGGGCATTACCTTTAGTAAAGTTTTCTAAGTAAGTTGCATGCCCACCTAAAATACCAAAGATCGTTAGTAACCCAACTGCTAAAAAGACGACAACTGTTACGACTTTGATCAAAGCCATCCAGTATTCAGCTTCACCAAAAGATTTAACTGATAAGGCATTGATAAAAAAGATAAGTAGTAATGCTGATAAACTAAAGACCCAAGCTGGAACATGTGGGAACCAAAATTTCAAAACTAAGGCGACCGTCGAGATATCAACCGCTAATGTGATCGCCCAGTTGAACCAATAATTCCATCCCATCGCAAAACCAAATGCCGGATCAACAAAGCGGCGCGCATAAGTCGCAAACGAACCTGTCACCGGAAGATAAGTTGCCATCTCCCCTAAAGATGTCATCAAAAAGTAGACCATCAGACCGATCCCTAGATACGCCACCAAAGCGCCACCAGGTCCCGCGGTCGAGATCGCTGAGCCACTGGCCACAAATAAACCAGTCCCGATACTACCACCAAGTGCGATCATCGACAAATGTCTTGTCTTCAATGACCGCTTCATTGTATTCTTCTCTGCCATGAAAATTCCTCCTATTTTTTAGAGAAGTCGTGCAAGCATATAAAAAGCGCACCTCCGAGACATCGAAAGTGCGCTTTGATCATCTATCAATTCATTCTTGTAGCAAACTGCCACTCATCTCGATAGCGCTCCGTAGTTACAACTACGACAGTTCCCGATCTCTTAAACCGGGCCCCAGCCTAGACAAAATAAAGTTTGCCCAGCTTCGGCAAATTCCCCTTTCACTAGGTTTCAGCGTTGCTTTATCAACTCCACCTAGCTACTGATGGTTTTTGCGACCTCTTCTTCGACGTTTTCAACTTCCAATTTTAACTTGGATGCGATCTAATTGCAAGACATATCTTTAATTTTGTCCCTCCGCTTGCTCGATCTGAGCATGTAGATCAGCGATCGCCAAGTCTTTTGCTAAAAATTCTTGATCTGCCACTGGGAAATGTTGCTCGATCGTAGCAAACGGCTGCAATTGGACCGTAGCTTGCTCGATCTCAAAATCAAGTAAGTGGCCCCCCATTGACTTATCATCGGCTAAGAAATGCAAGTGATAGCCGGCTGCTGCCATCCCTTGAAACATTTCTGGTGCAAAATAACCAATGACCGTACCCGTGATCGCTTCAGCATCAAACAAAGCCTGTTCATCCGCTACCTGCGTCAAGGTCTTATAGGGCCGGGTTTGCTTTTCGACCGCACGTGTCTTAACTTTGTTAAAGCGCCCCGTGATCTTAACTGCAAAGAACAGATTTTTGTACGGATAATTAGCCAAGATCTGCTCACCTAGCTGCTTTTGCGTCAAAGCTCTAACTGTAAACGTATCTTTGGCTTGATCAAAGTGGACCGTAGCAAAAGGCACTTTTTCCTCGGGCTTTAAGATCCGGACCTCACCTGTGCTTTGGACCAAATAAGGTGTGTGATCTAACAAGACCATTTCACCATCCAGCCCACTGGCAGTCCCGATCCCAAAATCGCCATGCTCTAACAGGTCAGCTACCGTCAATGTGCCTTCAAACAGACCGGGAACTAACATCCCTAAAGTCCCATGTTGATAGACACGACTTTCATATTTTTCCATATATCCTCTACCTCGATCAGTGTAATTGGTCTTCCAAGATCGTCTTACCTAATTCTTGGTTGAAACTGTAATCGACCGGTACATCCACGATCGTTGGTCCCTTTTCTTTGAAGGCCTTATCTAATACTTCTTCTAATTCAGAAGCTTTATTGACGCGATAACCTTTAGCGCCAAAGCTTTCTGCATATTTCACGAAATCGACGGGGCCAAATTTAACAGCGGCCGACTTACCATATTTCATCTCTTCTTGGAATTTGACCATATCGTAGTTACCGTCATTCCAAATAATGTGCACGATATTTAAATTCAACCGGACTGCCGTTTCCAAGTCTTGGGATGAGAACAAGAAACCACCGTCCCCTGAAACCGAGACCACTTTGGTATTCGGACGGACCAAAGCCGCGGAGATCGCCCACGGTAAAGCGACCCCTAATGTTTGCATCCCGTTACTAAAGAGCAAGTGGCGTGGTTCATAACTTCTAAAGTGACGGGCCATCCAAATATAGAAACTACCAACGTCAACTGTCACGGTCATTTCATCTGTGACCCGATCTTGTAAAGCTTGGATGATGCTCAATGGATGACTTTGAACTTGATCTTTGGTCACTTCAGGCGGAACGTCACGTTTTTCCAAAGTCTTACGCAATGAATCTAAGTAAGCCTTTGATTCTTCTGGGACCGAGTAGCCCTTCATGTACGGCAACAAGAAATCTAATGTTTGCGAAATGTCACCAACTAATTCACGTTCTGGTTGATAATTCTTGTCGATCTCAGCTCGCATCGAGTCGATAACTACGATGTTGGCACTACGATCAGAGTTCCAATTGCGTGGCTCGTATTCGATCGGATCATAACCGATCGCGATCACAAGGTCACTTTTCTTGAGCAATTGATCCCCAGGTTGATTTCTAAATAAACCGACCCGGCCAAAGAAATCATCTTCCAATTCACGTGGGATGATCCCTGCACCTTGGAAGGTCTCAACTACTGGTAAATGTGTCGCAGCGATCAAACGGCGGATTGCATCCGTTGTTTCAGGATCAGAAGCCCGCATCCCTAACAAGAGAACTGGTAGCTTGGCTGCTTTGATACGTTGGGAAAGCAAAGTCGATTCGATCGGACTAGCTGGTCCCAATTTAGGTGCTTCAAGTGGTTCGATCACACTGGTCTTGACCTTACCATCTGTCACGTCTTGTGGTACTGAGACAAAACTTGCACCTTGTTTAGAGGCTTCAGCTTCTTGATAAGCATTAGCGATCACTTCGGAAACATTTTCCGGTTCTTGAACTTCTGCACTGTATTTTGTGATCGGTTCAAACAAAGCTGCATTTTTCATGCTTTGGTGCGTCAAACGCAAGAGGTCAGTCCGTTGTACTTGCCCCGCGATCGCTAAAACAGGATCTCCTTCCGCTGTGGCAGTTACCAGACCAGTTGCTAAGTTAGAAGCACCCGGACCTGACGTTGCGATCACGACCCCAGGTTTCCCTGTGATCCGCCCTACACCAGCAGCCATGAAAGCCGCATTTTGTTCATGACGCGTCAAAACAAACTTTGGCGTACGTGGATCTTTAGGATGTTCAAGCAATTCAAAAACCCGGTCGATCTTAGCTCCCGGGATCCCAAAAACAAATTTAACATCATGGTTGATCAAGCTATCAACGATCGCATCCGCGCCGTAATATTCTTTTTCCGACACACTTAATTCCCCCTACTCAATTTTAAACGTTTTCTTACTTCTAGTTATAACTATATACATAACACAATTTATTTTCAAGTAGAGTGCAAGCCAAAGCGTATGCCTCATTTACAGCTAAACAAAAAACGCGCCGGGATCTTCCGTACGCGTTTAGCTTATAATTTCAAACTATTTTTTATCTTCTTGATCAAGGCTTCGATCTGGTCGGGGTCGCCCCCACCCAAATGATTCCAATCGATCCGGGGAATTATCTTGGTGTTAAAAGTCTCACATAGCAATTGATAGATCGTGACTTGGGATAATTGCTTTATCCAAAGCGCATCCGCTGTGGCAAAAGCCCGTTGGATCGCACTACTGCCCTCCTTAGCCAAAGGTTTAAAATCCGAAAAAACTGCATTGAATAGGTCAGTGCTTGGATAAGATTCCAGTGGCCCTTCGACTACTTCAACGATCTGGGCTAAGTCGATCTCAGCTGGATCACGAGCTAATCTAAAACCACCATTATTGCCGGAAGCAGACGTCACTAAGCCCCCAACGACCAACTTGCGCATTAATTTACGCAGATAGGTCTGTGAGCCTTTGAGTCGGGCGTTGATCACAGTTGAGGATAAGGGAATATCTTGTTCTTGCGTCGCTAGCAACGCTAAAATACAAACTGATTGTTCAAACCCTCGCTTTAACTGCATACTTTCACCCCCTATAGCTGTTTATAAAATAGCAATTGTGAACAATTTTCTTGGACAACGAACCACTCGTTGACAACGTATCTTTCGATGACTTCAAAGCCACAGCGCTCAAGTAATTTGATCGAGGCCTGATTTCGCTTAGCAACTCGTGCTTCTAGACCGACCGCTCCTTTGCTTTGAGCGAAATAGCTAAGTGCCTTAAGCGCTTCGGTCATATAGCCCTTGTGCCAATAGTTTTGATTTAGCACATAGCCTACTTCAAAGACAAGTCCAGCTTGGTGGGCGGGAACTTCATAGAGACCGATATTGCCAATGACTTTTTGCTGTTCTTTGAGTTCGATCACAAAATGCTTTTTACTTTGTAACATCTTCCCAAAAAATAGCGCCTGCATCAAAGTCTCACACGGCATAAAGCCTGCATCTTTAGCCACCTGCTTTTGACTAGTGTATTCTAAAACATCAGCTGCATCTAGTGGATCAAAGGTCCTCAACAAAAGGCGCCTTGTCTCTAACATCGCACCCACCTCGTTTGGCGACATTCATTATCTAAATTATACGCTTGCCGCACTTTAATTGCCATCATCTACCCGGTTTATTTTGATCATTTTGTCGCTTTTTGCTCCGCGCTTCAAAGGTGTAATCCAAATTCGTCACTTTTTGCGGGCGCGTTGCTAAAAATAAGCAAATGATCTCACCGACGACTGTTAAAGCTAAAACAACATAGAGCACGGGGATCTCAGCATCTCGAAAACGCCGGATCAACCCAGTAACCATTTCTAAAATATAAAAACACATCAAAAAATAAACCATGATCTCCATTGCCATCATCGCAGAATCTGGCGCCACCGACTGCCAAATTTGGACAATAAGCGCAAGTGGGAACGTCAACAAGACCGTCAACATCGTGATCCCTAAATACCCCCACCAAAAGTCTGCTCGTCCCATCCGTTTATCAGTCCTGAACGTGTCACGTAACATCAATTTAGTAGAAGCGATCAAGTTAGGCTCGGGATTCTCATTTTTTCCAAAAGTCCGTTTTTCTTGAGCTTCTTTGGCTTCAGCTTGTCTTTTAGCTAGATATTTCTCATTTTCTGCTCTGATCTGATCAACTAATTCGGCTAGACTCTGTGCATCTTTTTCAAGCTTAGGCTCAGGCGTGGTCTCAACCTCTTTTTCCTCAGCTTCTCTTGGCGTCTCACGGTACTCAAAGATCGCTTGATCATGCCCACAATAAGGACAATAGTTAGCATTGACGGGGATCTTTTCGTTACACTTGCGACAAGGTTTTTTCTCACCTTCCAGCTCACGTTCTTGTAAGACACCGCAATAAGGGCAATGCATGCGCGCTTCATCGATCTCACGACCACAGCGTTGACAATAAACCATAATTTTTTTGCATCCTTTCGTTACTCGTTTTTACCATTATAACGTAATTTCTTTTAGTGGGTCTAATAAGCTTAAACCTTTAAATCGCTTTAAGTAGCGCCTGACCCTTGTTATAATGATTCACGAACATACTTTAATAAATTATTAAAATTTATACTGTGATAATTTGCTAAAATTAATATGTTTAGTATTTTAAATAGATAAAGGGGTAGTTTTAATATGCTGCATACAGCACTACTTATGCTCGGTGTCGGTATCTTTGCCGGCATCATGGGATCTATTCTCGGGATCGGTGGTGGGATGATCGTTACCCCGATCGTCACTCTCGCTATGGGTCTTGATATCAAATATGCGATCGGAGCTAGTATCATCGCTGTTATCGCGACCAGTTCCGGGTCAACGATCGCTTTTCTAAAAGATGATGTGTTGAATTTACGGGTCGCGATGTTTCTTGAGATCGCAACTACGATCGGGGCGATCATCGGAGCCCTATTGACCGGGGCCTTTGATCCGATGATCTTATATATTCTCTTTGGTAGTCTGTTGGTCTTTTCCAGCTGGAACATGTACCGTAAAATGCGCAGTGGCCAAGAAGTCTTACAACACGTCACCGCTGATAAATGGGCCGAAAAATTCAATCTTAATAGCTCTTATTATGACAAAAACACCAAACAGCAGGTCGATTATCAAGTGGAAAATGTTCCCGGTGGTTTCTTGATCATGCTGGGAGCAGGGCTAGCGTCTGGGATGCTTGGGATCGGTTCGGGTGCCTTTAAAGTCATGGCAATGGACGGGGCGATGAAAATGCCACTCAAACCTTCAAGTGCTACCAGTAATTTAATGATGGGCGTTACGGCTGCAGCTAGTGCAACGGTCTACTTCTTTAACGGTTCGATCAGACCTGATCTAGCAGTTCCCTTAGCCTTAGGGATCTTAGGCGGTTCAACGATTGGGACCCGGATCATGCAGGTCTTACCTTCAAAGATCATTCGTTTGATCTTTATCCCGATCCTACTTTACTTAGGATTACAAATGATTCTTAAAGGATTTGGGGTGGCGATCTAAAATGTCAAAAAATAACTCTACACGCAAAGAAATGTTAGAAGTCGAGCTCGTGATCGGTAAAATAATGCGGATCGGTGTCTTATTCTCAGCTGCCGTAATGATCTTAGGCTTTGCTATGTTTTTGATCACAGGCAACAGTGGTTATCCGGCCACGAGCTTTCCAACTACTCTACCTGCGATCTGGCAGGGACTCATTAGCTTTAAGGCGTACGCTTATATGATGGCTGGGATCTATCTTTTGATCTTGACCCCGGTCTTACGCGTTGTGATCTCTATCTATGCCTTTTACCAAGAAAAAGATATGCTTTACGTCAAAATAACCAGTTTGGTCTTGTTGATCTTGATCATTAGCGTTATCGTAGGCCACCACTGATTTTAAAGAAAGGACTAATTTTATGCCAAACAACAATCAAAATCACCCTGATGACCGCTCCACTAGCTCTAGCGCTGCGATCCCAAGTCGCCGTGAGACTTATCGTAATCAAAAAACACACAAAGCTCGAAAACAGCGCCACGCAAAGCCTAGTTCAAAGCGCCGGGGATGTTTCTTTTGGACACTATTAGTCACTGTGGTCGCACTGATCTTTGGCGGGCGCTATGCTTATCAAAAATATACCAGTGCTAAAAAAGCAGCAGATTCGATCTATAATTCTTCAAATATCAAAAAAGCGCGTGATGTGAATTCGACCTTAAAAGATGGGCACCCGATCTCGGTCCTTTTGATGGGGACTGATACTGGTGCTTTAGGTCGGACTTTCAAAGGGCGGACTGACACGATGATCGTGGCCGTGCTGAATCCCGAGAAAAAGAAAATGACCGTGGTCAGCCTGCCGCGTGACGCTGAAGTAGCTGTCTCGGGCTATGAAGAATACTTCCCAAGCAAACTAAATTCTGCCTATGAATACGGTGGTTCAGCCACAGCTGTTAAGACTGTCCAAAAATATCTCAACGTCCCGATCGACTTTTACGCGACGATCAATATGGGCGGTTTGGAAAAACTGATCAATGCCGTTGGGGGCGTTGATGTCGACCCACTACTAACATTCACCTATGACGGGCAAAGCTTTGAAAAAGGCAAAAAGACCCATATGGACGGCAAACGTGCTTTAGCTTACGTACGTATGCGCTATGATGATCCTGACGGTGATTATGGTCGGCAAGCGCGCCAACGCCAAGTCTTGACACAAGTTGCATTTAAGGGTGCCGATCTGACCAACTTGATCAATGAGAAATTCCTCTCCACGATCTCAAAACAAATGGTGACTGATCTGAGCTTTGATGATCTCGTGATCTTAGGTAGCAAATATCGCGTTGCCACTCACGACATGCAGACCGACAGCTTACGGGGCCAAGGCCAAATGATCAACGGTGAATCATTTGAAGTACCTACGACAGAAGAAAAACAACGGATCACCGATCTTTTACGTTCAGCTCTCAACTTAAAGCAAGCTTCGACTGGGAATACCCTTTCTGATTCCGCTCAGATCGACATTGAAAGTAATTAAAATAAGAGTCAGCGTCGTATAAATAATAGGGACCCCACTATGATTTAAAATCATAATGGGGTCCCTATTATTTACGCTCGCACTTGGGGCATATCTTTTGACCTATTTTTTAGCTAAATTAAACTGAGCTACCACAATAACAAAGAGCGTTGCAAGCCCCATCATGGCGATCATCACGGTAAATAGCATATTGTACGATGAATTATCCACGATCAAGCCACCAGCTAAGGGACCGATCGCCCGCCCTAAAGCAGCAAAAACACTGACCGCGCCCTGATATTTACCCTTTTCACTTAAAGTACTCAAGTTATCAACAACAGCTGGGATCGTTGGGAAAGTCAAGATCTCACCCAAGGTCACGATGACCATCGTCAGGATAAAGTGAGGATAATCAGTCGCAAATAATAAGGTGAAAAAGCCAAGGACAAAGATCGCTGCCCCTAAGTAGAGCTTATAGATCAGTTTTATCTTTAAAATATCATCCAGTAGCTTATTTAGTAGTGGCTGACCACAGACGATCACGATCCCATTGATCGTCCACAAGAAACCATAACTCTTAACGGAGATCCCCAATGATTCCATGTAGATCGACAAGTTGCTCTGCCATTGTGAATAACCGGTCTCGATCGCAAAGAAAAGAACTAAGATTGCTCCGATGACCCAAACATAGCGTAATGGCGTCTTATCATGTCCCTTTTTAGTCGCCTGTTCTTTGACCAAAGCAGCTTCGGGCACATAATAATGGTGGTAGACCACAAGCCAAAAGAAAGCAAACAAGATAAAGTTGATGATAAAGATCCACTCGATACTTATCTCAACGAGTAGCCCAACAAGTAACGTACCGATCACGACACCGACATTTTGCATGAAATACAACATGTTAAAAACTTGGCGTGAACTTTTTTCTTTGATCCCAGTGGCTAACGAGTTTTCGATCGTGATCGCGATCCCCCCACCAAAGTTATCCAAAAGTAACAATATCGCAAATGTCGGCCAACCGTTGAAAAAGATCAATAAAAAGACCGCTAACGTCGATAAAAAGATCGCTCCTAACAACCAACGCCGAGCATTTTTACGATCTTTATCATACATCCGGCCACCTAAATAACTACCAGCGATCAACGCTAGCGAATTGATAAAGAGCACTATCCCAGCCGTAGTCAAACTTTGGCCAAGATAGTTGTGCATGTAGATCGTAGTCAGCGGCCATAATAAACTACTACCGACCGAAACGATAAAATTACCGCATAATAACCAGCTTAATTTTAATTCCCTTTTAGCCATAATTTCCCCCTAAATAACAAAAAAGAGACCGTACAAGACAGCCTCTTTTCGATTCAAAAGTCTAAGCGTTATGACTTAGACCACTTATTAGTCTTTTACTACGTTAGCAGCTTGTGGTCCGCGTTCGCTTTCTTCAACATCGAAAGTTACGTGTTGGCCTTCATCTAAAGTCTTGAAGCCTTCACCTTGGATAGCTGAGAAGTGTACGAATACATCGCTACCATCTTCGCGTGTGATAAAGCCAAAACCTTTATCAGCATTAAACCATTTAACTGTTCCTTGTTCCATAATAATTGAACTCCTCCTTGCGCCAATCTCGGCACATTAAAAAATATAGTGTAATTCCTCTAATCAGCGCATAATGGAGAAAGTTATCAAAGATAAATCCTAGCCACAATAGCCTATACAGAAATACGATTATAATTATAGCACACGATTTTTTTTAATGATACTAAAAAGCCTTATTTGACAAAAATATAATGTGCAGCTTTATAACCGATGCTTGTTTCTTGCCCATTTTGGGTAAAGCGTAAACGGATCGGTCCTTCAAATGGTGCATGTTCCAACACCTCTAACGTATCCCCGATCTTAATATCGATGTCATCTAAGTAAGTCAAAAGATCGTGGTTATCGGTAAAGCGATCGACCGTGATCGTACTGCCTGCTTTAGCTTCAGATAACGTCAAGTGGCTTTCTTCTTCATAGTGTCCGAGTTTATCAGGGATCACCCCACCATGCGGACAATACTTGGGATGATCCAAAAAGGCTTCTAAATGATCCATCAAGTTATCACTTGTCACATGTTCCAAAACTTCGGCATCACTGTGCACATCTTGTAATTTATAATTTAGCTTCTCTACTAAAAAAGTCTCCCAGAGGCGGTGGCGTCTAACCAATTTTTCAGCTACCTTTACACCTTCATCCGTCAAAGAGATCCCGGCATAAGGCGCATGTGTTGCTAGCCCTTCTTTCACTAGCTTATTGACCATTTCCGTCACCGAACCAGCCGCGATATTTAAACTCATCGCGATCTGTTTATTTGAGACTTTCTTCTCTCTTCCGCCTAATTCAAATATTATTTTTAGATAGTCTTCTTTTTTCGGTGTCATTTCAAGTACCTCGAAACACTTTATTTATTCAAAATAGAACTTTACTTGTCTATTATAACAGAACTTTGGTAAATTACAGGCTTTCTGCCCGCTAGTTTCTAAATTCTTTATCAATAATCAGTTGCATATCTGGTGGTATAGGACAGGAAAATTCCAGATACTTTTTGGTGAACGGATCGGTAAAACCGAGCTTTCCCGCATGAAGGGCTTGGCGTGCGATCAAAGTACGTTCACCACCATAAAGCTTATCGCCCAACAATGGATGCCCGTTTTCACTAAAATGGACGCGGATCTGATGCGTACGCCCAGTGTGTAGTTTGACCTGAACTAATGATAATTCAGCATTGCTCTTTTCAAGCCAGTATTCACTCTTAGCGAAGCGACCATCCGACGTGATCTGGTATTTGACATCATCAGGTACACGTGCGATCGGACCTTCGATAAAGCCGTGTTCACGCGCTATTTGCCCCTGGACCAATGCAAAATAACGCTTATCCATTCGATGTGATTCGACCTGACTAGCAATTTGGGCTTGGGCAAAGCTGTGTTTGGAAAATAATACCAACCCGCTCGTATAGCGATCCAACCGCGTAATGATCCGTGGCGCTTTTACAGCTGAACCTTGTTCGATGAGATAGCCCTTGACCCGATTGACCAGCGTATCGGTGCTATTACTTGGCCCAGGTACACTCGTCAAACCAGCTGGCTTATTGACAACGAGCCAAAACTCATCTTCATGGATCACTTCGATCGGTGCATGACTGACCGCCACATTTTCTTCTGCAGCATCAGCCGGTAATTTCAAGGTGACCGCAACTGGTCGATCCAATAAAATTGCAAGTTTAGTTTTTTGGCCATCGATCAAAACCTGACCATATCCTTTTTTTAGCTTGCCATACAGACGTTGACTGACCCCTTGTTTGCGTAAGAAACTCTTTAAAGTCTGTTGTCTTGTATCTTCTTTTTGCCAAGTAACCTTCATCTGATCCTTCTTTCTAGCGCCAATATATCATTATCAAAATATCAAAGATCATCACAAAGAGTAGTAGCAACAGCATAGCCTTGAGCCAAAAATCTTGTGCGACGATCAATGGTGCTAACAAGCTACCTAAACAGTACCAAGTAACTCCAAGTAAGATAATGATCATTTCAGCATAATTGCGTTTAGGTAACATATTGATCCCCCTTGCTTTTAAAAGCGACAACGATTCACATACTTACTATACCAACTAGCCTTGTCTGGCGCAAATGACTGTGTGAATTGTAAGTTGATTTGTAGTAAAATGTAAACTAGTTTACTAATATTACGAGAGAGGTGAATTTTTATGGCACATATTACGCCTAATAAATGTCGCCCATTATACGCCACGGTCTACCTAGTGTTATTTCTCAGCTTGGCAACTTTGGTCAAATTAAAAGCCCCACTCATTGTCGGTTTTGATACCGCTGTTCAAAAATTACTGCTACCGATCACCAATTCAACGATGACAGACTTTGTCGATAAGCTGACTTTCTTGGGGGGCCCCGAGATGTCACTTATCTATTGTCTCTTATTGTGTTTGATCGTTTACCTATTACATGATGTTTATAATACGATCTGGGCTTTATTGACAGTCGTCGGTTGTAACTTGATCAATTGGATCGTTAAAAATCTCGTTGCTCGCCCACGCCCTAGTGATCGGTTAGTTGAGATCGGGGGCTATAGTTTTCCTAGTGGCCATACATTTGGCACAGCGCTTTTTGTTTTGTTAGTCTTTGTTTTATTCCTACCCCATCTCCACAACCAAGGAATAAAAACTCTTCTACACGTTCTAGGCGTTCTTTGGATCATCGTGATCGCTTTGACTCGGATCTATCTTCACGTCCATTATCCGACCGATACGATCGCCAGCGTCTTATTAGTGGGTTTCTTATTTGAATGCTCTTTGATGTTGTCAGAAGCTTATTTGAAAAAACATCCCGAGCAGCAACACGACGCATAAAAAGGTTTGGTGACATCTTCATCAAACCTTTTTTGTATACTATATTTATATATACCCCAAACGTAGCCGAAACGTGTTCGACAGTACAACGCCTAGTAAATAACGCAGGGGCACCACGATGCAAAAAACGCATCTGAGCTATATAGACTAAACGTGTTCGACAGCACAGCTCCGTACAGATAACGCGGTCCCTCCTACAATGCAAAATACGCATTATAGGAGGGACCGCGTTATCTGTACGGAGCTACCCGTGCTGTCTCACACTCTGTCTCACATTCTTATTCAACTTGTCCGCGGCCTCTAGATCTGGGCTGTCTGGCATGCGACTCGCTAAGCCCCAGTAGTAAAAGACTAGACTTACCACTATGATGATCAAAAAGTCATACGGATACTTGATCCAATCTTGCCCGTTGAAACCTTTACTTCCTGCATACGACATCATTGACAAGAAAGCTAGATATACTAACAACCAGCCCCCACTCTTGAGCTGACGTTTCCATGAGATCTGCCCATTTTTACGGTCGTAATACATGTACATCGGAAGCCCTAGTAAGATCGCAAAAATAACTTGAACTGTCGTGGGCCACATCGCCCAATAGATCGCTAAACCTGCGATCACAAAGGTTAGTGGTGCGATCACGGGCATCATCTTTGAATGCACCGGACGCGTATAATCGGGCCGTAATTTACGAAATGCCATAACTGTCACCGGACCTGTGGCATATGCGATCAACGTCGCTGTCGCCATCACACTGGCTAAGAGAGCCCAATCACGAAAAACTAACACCAACAAAGCTCCCACTGCAAAATTCGCTAAATAAGCAAAACGTGGATTACCATACGTACTATCGACCTCGCCTAACCACTTTGGGATCCGCCGATTCAATGTCATTGCTGCTAAAGTTCGCCCTGATGTGGCCGCAAATGAGACACCCGTTCCAAATGGTGAAACAAAAGCATCTAAATACAAGAGTACGGCTAACCAGTGGATACCTAATAGAATCGCAATATCAGCAAACGGCGAGGCAAAATTCAAGCCACTCCATCCATGCGTTGCCAATTGTGTTGGCGTGATCGTCCCAATATAAGCGATCTGAAGCATGATATAAATGACTGTTGCGATCGTCAGTGAGATCGTGATCGCGCGGAAAATATTTTTCTGAGGATCTTTGATCTCACCACCGATATTGATAACTGTTTGAAAAGCATTATACGACAAAATGATCCCTGAAACTGTAGTAGCCTCAAATACTGGACTTGAACCATTTGGCATAAATTCAGCTAAAGTATGACCAAAATTTTCTACATAAAATCCAGAACTCATCAATAAAATGATCGTCAACAACGGGATCGCGATCTTAAAGACTGAGATCAGATTCGTAAATCGCGTTAAAATGCTAACGGACCAAAAATTCAACAGGGTAAATACCACCATAAACAGGAAGACTACGATCAATCCTTTACCTACGATCTGCCCATTTTTCATAAAATCATTCGTCCAGTTAGCCCATGCCCACGGCCAAGTACTCATATACTGGACGGCGGCTACCGCTTCGATCGGGATCAAAGCTACTAAAGAGAGCCAATTAGCCCACGAAGCGATAAAACCAACTAACGGTCCATGACTATACTGCGGATAGCGACTCATCCCGCCGCTTTCAGGTAACATAACACCTAATTCGATATAATTGAACGCCACGATCCCGATCACGACCGCCCCAATAACCCAGGAAATAACGGCGGCTGGGCCAGCAACACTGGCAGCCTCACTGGAACCAAAGAGCCAACCTGAGCCGATCAACGAACTTAAGGCTAGCATTGTGGCTGAAAATAAACTTATACTTCTTTTTTGCACGATCTGCACCTCGATCAAACTGACCATACACTTGGTCTGGTCGAATATTTCTTATGTTACCATTTATTTAAATTTGGTGCAATTCACTTAGAGTGTGAGGTAAAGTGGTCAGCACCATATAAATAACAGGGAACTCAGCATGATGCGCATTTTGCATCGTACTTGGTTCCCTGTTATTTGCTAGGTGTTGCTTTGGCGAACACGTTTCCACTATATAGCTTAGCTACGTCTTTTAACAGCAGTAGCTACATTTTCCTTATTCAAAACCATTTTGCCGGCTCAATTCATTGAACCAATGGCCTGATTTCTTCAGCGTTTTGATCTGAGTATGGATATTATCTCTGATCAAGCCATAGCGATTGCGGTAGGCATTCTTCCATGACCAACAATCGATGCCCGTCCAGACAAAATAACCTTTGCAATTAGAACCAGCTTGGATCCCCTTATGCAATTCTTTCAAGTGTTTTTGCATAAATTCGATCCGATAGTCGTCACAGACCATACCAGCTTGATCCATAAAGCGCTCTTCGTTCGAGACACCCATCCCATTTTCAGATACGAACCAGTCGATATTGCCGTAATTATCGCGAATATTTAAAGCAATATCATACAAGGCTTTAGGATAGATCTCCCAGCCCTTATCGACGTTCATCACACGACCTGGCATCTCATATTCATCAAAGTAAATGTCTGGCATCCATGGTTGTAAACTCTGGGAAGAAACGGCCGGTGCCTTGACTCTAAATGGGTGATAGAAGTTGATCCCTAAAACATCGATCGTATTTTCTTTTAACAACTCAACTTCAGCCGGAGTTGCTTCCCACAAGACGCCATCTTTAGTCAAAATATCGACTAATTTTTGTGGATAATGGCCTAAGATCGCTGGTTCTAAGAACATCTTGTTGGCCCAAAGTTCAGCAAATTCCGCAGCCGCCCGATCTTCGGGGCTATCGCTGGCTGGATATGCTGGGGTCAAATTCAGGATCGTCCCGATCTTTTTATACTCATCTTGTCCGTAAAGTTCGCGGAAAGCCTTGATCGCTTTGGCTGAAGCTAAGTTCAAGTTATAAGCTACTTGAACTGCTAACGGACCATCGACTTTTAGCGGATAGTGGAATTGGTAGAGATAACCACCATCTAAGATCACTTTAGGTTCATTAAATGTAAACCAATGATCAACCCGATCACCGTAAATTTCAAAACACTTCTTGGCAAAGCCCGCAAAAAGATCGGTCACGTGCTTCGATTCAAAACCGCCGTATTTATGTTGTAATTCGATGGGCATATCGAAATGACATAAATTGATATATGGTGTGATCCCGTTAGCCAACATGGCATCGATCACACGACTATAAAAATCAGCACCTTCGGGATCGACTTCACACGTTTCAAAGTCTGCGATCAAACGGCTCCATTGGATCGAGGTTCTTAAAGCTTTGATCCCGGCTTGACGCATCAACTTTAAATCGCTTTCATAATCGTTATAAAAATTAGACGTTGTATCCGGGCCTACGCCAGCGTAAAATTCATTTGGATCTTGCGCATACCAATAGTCAAAAACATTTTGATGGCGTTTTTTAAAGTTACCTTCTGATTGTGGACCAGATGTCGCTGCTCCCCAAACGAAATTCTTTGGAAATGTATACATAGTTTTCATGCCTCCATTTTGTGTTCAAAATTGATCGCAGCACCTAAAAGATTTGCTTGTTCATGATACTTGCAAACCGTTATTTCAGGCATTACGTCAGCGATTTCAACGTGTTCTTTGATCTTAGCTAGGTGCGCACGGAGCAGCGGTAAAAGTTGTTCATTTTTGGAGATCGCACCCCCGATGATGAAAAGCTCTGGGTCAAAACTGTACTGCAGATCATAGAGCAAAGTCGCTAACGTCTGCATTGCTTGCTCAACTTCAGCCTGAGCCACTTCATCCCCCGCCTGAGCTCGCTCAAAGACTTCTTTACCACTGATATTTCGTCCCGTTTTAGTGTTATAGCGCTTAGCCAAACTAACGGGGGAAACTGCTTGGCTGACAGTCATCTCTTGTCCGAGCAGTAAGTAACCGACCTCACCGGCCAAGAGATGTGCACCGTGGCGGATGCGTTTATTTTCGACCAAAGCACCCCCCGACACCGGTCCCGATCACTAGAAAGATCGCATCTTTGACAGCTTTGCCCGCTCCATCGACCATCTCGGCTAAGGCGGCACAATTCGCATCATTTTCTAAACTGACCGGTAAGTCAAAGTACTTTTCCAATTCCGCTTGGATCTTAAAATTGTGGATATAGGGTAGCGCACTCGCTCCTTTGATCACACCTGTTTTTTGATCGACTGCTCCTGGGCTACTGATCGCAACGCCTTGAATTGGATATTGTTTTTTTAATGACGCAACGACAGCTTCCAAGCAAGTATAAAATTCAGCTAACATCTTAGGTGTTGGCTTAGCTGGCAAAACTTCCAAATTTGGACCTTGCTTTATGCCAAATTTGATCGTCGTGCCACCAATATCGATCAAGATCAAGTTCTCCATAGCACCCTCCTAATTGTATATACTTTTACCTCTAGTAAAAAAGGTGCGCTCCATACTCTGCGCACCTTTTATCTTATTTACCTTCTTCGTCTAAGCGTTTGTAGACGGCAATGATCTCTTTAGCTAGATCAACAAATGTGATCCCTGTCATCAAATGATCCTGTGCGTGGACCATATATAGATCGATCTCTGTGTGTTCACCTTGAGCTTCTTTGGTCAACATATCGGTCTGCACATTATGCGCATCCACGATCGCTTGATTTGCATCTTTGATCTTTTCTTCAGCCAAAGCGAAATCACCGTTTTTCGCAGCTGTGATCGCTTCGACGGCACAGTTTTTCGCATTGCCACCCGCCATGATCAGGCCCATGACGATCTGCATTCTTTCATCTGTCATCTTGTTCTATCCTCTATCCCATGATTTTTTCAGCTTCATCAAGCACATTTTTACCGTTCATCATGCCATAATCTGTCATGTTGATAACTTCCATTGGCACTCCAGCATCATCACATTTCTTTTGGACATCAGCTTTCATATATGCCACTTGTGGTCCTAACATCAACACATCGGGCTTTTCTGTTTCAAATTGATGATCGATATCAGCCACTGATTTAGCAAAGATCTCATAGTCTTTTCCACGGTTCTTTGCTTCTTCTTGCATTTTTGCAACTAACATTGAAGTTGACATACCTGCTGAGCAGGCTAACATAATAATTTTTTCAGCCATTGTGATTCATCCTTTTCCTAAATAATTATTTTGTTTCATTTGCTGCTTCTTGTTGGCAGAGATATTTATCGTACTTCTTAGCAAATGGCCAATACATCCCAACTGAGATCAGTAAGACGATCGCTTGCCATAATGCCATCTTCCAGCCCCCGATCAAGAAACCTGAAATGATCGGCGGTGTCGTCCATGGTGCGGCAGCTCCAGTTGGTGGAACTAAGCCAAAGTAGATCACCAAGTAAGTCGAAAGTGCAACAACAACTGGTGTCATGAAGAACGGAATCGCTAACCACGGATTCATGACCAACGGGATCCCAAATAGAAATGGTTCGTTGATGTTAAAGATACCTGGTACAGCTTCAACTTTACCTAATGACTTGAATTGGACTGATTTGGCTGCTGTCAAAGTAAAGACAAGCAACCCGATCGTGATCCCTGAACCAGTCAAATTGATGAAGTTGTTGTAAAATTCGTTTGTTACGATGTGAGCACCATTTTGCATGGTCAATTCGCCCTTAGCGAGTAAAGCAGCGTTATCAGCGGTATTTGGTAGTAAGAAGGCACCACCGATACCACCCATGATCAAGCCCCCGTGGACCCCAAAGAACCAGAAGAACACGACCATGAAGGCTAAGATCAAAGCACCACCGAGCGAGTCAGAAAGCCCTTGCAAAGGAGCTTGTAAAACATCGTAGATCCATTGCAACATATCGGTATTGAATACTTTAGCAAAGAAAGCGTAGATCAACATCGAAACTGTAATGATCACACCAGATGGGATCATTGCTGAGAATTGGTTAGCTACGTTAGCTGGTACTTGTTCTGGCAAGGTGATCTTCCAACCAGCTTTAGCCATCGCTGTATAACTCCAACCGACTAAGAGACCAACAATGATCGCTGCGATCATCCCTTGTCCACCTAACCAAGTCATATTGATCGCACCCGTTACAGGTGAGGTCAAATAATTTTGGATGACTTGTGGTAACTTATCGATCTGTTCAGCAACTTGTGTCCCGGTATAAACGACCTTGCCGGCAGCATCTGTGATCCCGGCACCATCTTTACCCATTGCTGAAACTAAAGGACTGTTGACGACTAAATTTTGTAGTAACAAGAAAACTGATAGGGCTGTTAGGCCACAAGGTAGAGCTTCTTGTTTTTCATTTCTGGCATACACATAGGCGATCCCAATTACCGTCCAAATCGAAATAATGGCAAATGTTGTTTGATATGCTTGATTAAAGAAGACTGACCAGCCAATATCTTTGAACCATTCTTGTACCGCAGGGATCGGGAAGGAGTTCAAGATCAAGAAGATCGATCCGATAATGATAAATGGTAAGGCATAGACCATACCGTCTTTTAATGCTACGATCGCCTTCGTATTCACAAATTTCATGATCGGAGGTAATATCTTAGCATTGATGAACGCCCCAAATGAGCTTTGCTTTTGTTCTGCCATTTGTTTCATCTCCATATTCTTTTAGTTTATATTTAACCGCTTACAAAAGCGTACGCACATTATGGGCGCCCAAAATGCAAAATACATTTTTGTAACCGCTTAATCATTTTTACACACTTAGTATATATTCTTTTTTCTCATTAGTCAACTCATATACATAAAAAGTATATACTGAATTAAAAATAGAGTTACAAAAAATATTTTAACTAATTTTGTTATAGCACAAGACTAGATCAATAACAATCAATATGCCCTTGAGATCAGCATACAAAAAAGGACCGCCCTGTGACGATCCTTACTTATACTCTTCAGTGAGTTCAGAAATTGATTTTTGTTCATTACGCGCCTGCAAAATGACTTTGATGACTTGCTTATCATCTAGATCAGTGACATTGACTCCATTTTTTTGGAGTTCTACTTTTGCCTGCTCGAGTTGTGCTTTTGAAATGTTATTTTGTTGAGCTAGTTCAGCAGCACTCAACTCATCTTCCACGGGTGGTTGGACATTATAACCTAACGCCCGCAATTCTGCATCATTTGAGCGTTTCAATGCTTGGGCTTTTTGGCGAATATCATCATAGTAATTATCCTTGATATTACCGTAACCTAAGATCACTGCAAGTTGGGTATTGGATGACGTATATTCGTAGTTTTTAGCTAATGAATCAGCTCTAGCATAGATCTGTTCAAAATTCTTTGATTGAGCGATCACTTCTTTAAGCTCCATCTGCTTTTCAGAAGCTCGCTTGACCAAAATACTTAGACCCGAATTCTCAGAAGCAACTTGCTGGAATTTAGTCCGTGCCTTGCTATATTGCTTATTTTCTATCTGATCAAGTCCTTGTTCATAGCATTTTGTCTGCTCAAGATAAAGCTTAGCTGTTTCATCACTTGGCTTTTTCTTCAACGCATCTTGAAAAGAGATCTTAGCTGCAACATAATTACCATCATTAACATAGGCTTGGCCCAATTCTAGAGCCGATCGATAACTTTTAGCGGTCTCGACTCTTTTTGTCACACCGTAACCCACAAAGATGAATGCTAAGAAAAGTCCGATCACCGTCCACCATAGCCATCTTTTCATCATTTCGCCCCCTATCCCGTTCATTATAGCATTTATCGGCTATTTTGGCTGGAAGTTGCCCCCTACTAACCAAGTTTCAACTAAACTGATCCAACTTTGAACGGCTGGTTCGATATAGTTAGCCTTTTTAGCAGTTTGTTTGGTCCCCAGACTAAGCCCGTGTCGCCCATATGGATAGAGATGCATTTCAAAATCAATACCATGTTTACGCAAAGCTTGCGCAAATAACAAACTATTTTCGACTGGAACGCTTTGATCAGCAACCGTATGCCAGATAAATGTTGGTGGCGTAGCGGCGGTGACGCGTTTTTCTAAGGACAAGAATTCGCGCAGCTTTGGATCTTTACCAACTAAGTTATCAAATGAACCGCTATGGCTAAATTCTCCCGCTGTGATCACAGGGTAACACAAGATCATCCCATTAGGCTTGATCATCTCTTTTGCATAACCGTGATCGTTAAACAGCTCATCGGTCCATAAAGTCCCCAAACTCGCCGCTAAATGCCCTCCAGCAGACATTCCCAAAATAATGATCTTATCCGGATCAAGAGCAAATTCTTTAGCATGCGCACGCACATAGCGGACACTTTCGGCTAGTTCGAGCAAGGCCACGGGATAACGCGCTGGTGCACAGCTATACCGTAAAACAAAGGCCGCTAGATCCATCCCTAAAAATTTGAATGCTACTGCTTCGGCTTCACGATCACTTGTCATCCGATAAGCTCCCCCTGGACAGATGATAACAGCCGGACGCTTACGTTTAAGGTCGATCTCAGGTGAATTATCGGGAACATACCCCGTCAATTCCGCCGTCGTTGATAGGGGCGTTATCATTTTCTTTGTAAAGTATTTCATCTTATTCACCTCAAAAAAAGACCATCACCCTTTGGCAACAGTCTAAACTTTCGTAATTATACTGGTAAGACTAACGCTAATAATGCAACTGCGATCAAACCAAAAACGACTGAAAGGCCCATTGAACGTGAGCGGTAAGCGACCCCGATCACGATAACAGCTGCAAAGATCTTGGCTAGATAGCCTAAGCCAATAAAAGAGTAATCCTTTGTATTGATAAAAATATCTTTAACGACCAAAGCCGTAAATAAGGATACCGGCACATATTTCATCCACTCATTGAACCATTGGGGGATCTCACGGGTAGAGAAGATACGCAACGGAATGAAACGGGGCAAAAATGCCACCACCATTGATAATAGAACTAAAATCAAATGATCCATACTCGACATATGCATAACTATTCTCCTGACTTGCTGATGACTTTGCGACTTGCTTTAGGCTTGATCTTCTTGAGTAAGAAGCCTTTTGCATGCCCGTGCTTGACTAAATAATCTTCGACCATAAAGCCGACCAATGAAGCGAGCAACGTTGCCACCACAAGTCCCATCGTACTCTTGATCAAGACCATTGCGATGATCGCCAAAACGGCTGACAAAAGACTGATAAAGATCGTTAAAACATTCTTGATCTGCATGACGATCATATATAAGAAGAGCGCCGTCAATGCAAAATCAACGATATCCAAATTGATCTTGATCATATTACCGATCAAACTACCGACTAAGTTAGCACCTGTCCAGAAAAGTAATGAATAATGTTCGACCATAAGTGCATCTTTAGGTGTCCAACCCTTATCTGTCGCAAATTTCAAGTAGTTGACAGCATAGTTCTCATCATTTAACGAAGCTGCAAAAAGATAGAGAAATTTTTTGCTCGTCCCCCGCATATATTGCGATAAACTCGAACCAAGTAAGGCATAGCGTAATTCGAGAAAGAATAACATGATCAAGATCGTATGCATTGGGGCATTTGCCACCAACATTGAGGCGATCATAAACTGCGCCCCACCAGAAAAGACCAACAACGAGACCAACGTTGTTAAGATCCAGCTAAATCCAGCAGCATGTAGCAAGATACCACACGCTAACCCGATCGGAATGTAACTCAAGCATAGTGGCATTGAGATATCCAAGACCTCACGCCAACGTGGTTTTACATTTTCCAATTCAATTGCCTCCAGTGAAATTTAGTGACCAAAGCCACCAAAAGAGTATGGAGTGCCAAAAACACTCCATGTATATAGATAAAAAACTCCCTGTAATTTTGATTATAACACATTATTGTTAATGACAAAAACCGTGGCTAAGTCACTTTTAGAGTTAATTTTTTGTATGTAAAAAAGGCACCCCCTATCAATTCTGGGGTGTGCCTTTCACACTAACCGATAATAATTTTCTCAGTTGGCATCTTATAACTCAGATCACGGTCGCGTTTTCTGATAAAGAACATCAGGGTGTACAACATTCCGATCCGACCGACGAACATCAAGACCATGATCACGATCTTGCCGACAGTCGACAATCTATCCGTGATCCCCAGCGATAGCCCGGTCGTCCCAAAAGCCGAAGCCACTTCAAAGACTAATGACAATAATGGAGCGTCCTCTGTAGCTGAGAGGATAAAGACCGCTGAAATACACAACAATGTCGATAAACTCACGACCACGATCGCTTTTTGGATATCTTCGCGACTGATCCGCCGATTGAAGATATTGATGTTGTTGCGCCCACGAATGAATGAATACAGATACAGGATAAAGATCCCGATCGTCGTGGTCCGCACCCCACCACCGACAGAACTTGGGCTAGCCCCGATGAACATCAACAGTGCCAGTAAAAGTAAGGTCGTGTGGTTAAAATCATTCATGCTGTTGATCTGAAGTCCTGCATTACGCGAGGAGACACTGTAAAACATGGCTGACATAAAATTATGCAGACTATCAGCCCGCAAATGCAGACCACCATTTTCCGATAGATACAGCAAGATCGTTCCTACAACTGTAAAGATCGCTGCAAAAAAGACCGCTAATTTACAGAACAGGGAAAATCTAAACTTGCGTAGTCCACGGTAACGCAGCTTGTAGAAGAACCAAGCCTCGATCTCAGTCAAAACTGGGTAACCGATACTTCCGATGATAACTAAGACCATAATGATCAATAAGAAACCATAATCCTGTCTAAACGGGGCGATCGAATCCCCGGTAACATCAAAACCAGCATTGGTGACCGCACTGATCGAGATGTACATTCCGTGAAAAAGGGCATCGGAAAAACTATCATAGACGTGACGCCACGTGAAATACAGGGAAAACAACAATCCAAAGACTAATTGGACCATGATCATCAGTCCAAAGACCGACGTCACTAATTTGACCATCCCACTCAAGCGCGGTTGGTTCATATCAAATTGGATCAGCTGGCGTTGATGTAACCCAATGCGTCGGCCAGTCAAGACCATCGCGACTGTGGCTAACATCGTGACCCCAAAGCCCCCAACTTGGAACAGTACTTCTAGCAAGATGACCCCATACTCGTTATAGACTTGGTCGATCGGAAAAGTCGACAGACCGGTCACACTGATCGTCGAGATCGCCATAAACAAATTATCTAGCAGCGTTGTTTTTGGCGCATCAGGTAACTTGATCCACGGTAAACACAGTAGACCAAAAGTAATGATCGTAGCGATGCCATAATATGCAACTAACAATTGGATCGGGGTCGCTTCACGATACTTGGCCCTGATCTTTTTCTTTAACCTATAAAACATTCCTAAACTATCCTAACTTGGCGATCTATTTGATCACCTGCATTTTTGAATAACTGATCACGATCTTTTGTTTCAACTCGATCGCCGTAACTGTATTCTCAAATTCAGGGTCAAAGATGATGATCGCCGAATTACGCAACTGCTTTTCGATGGTCCCCTTATAATGGTGGCGATGATAAACAAACTCGACATGGGTCCCAGGGACAAACGGCTTGCCTTTGGCTGAAATTTCGGTCTTCTTCTCTTCATTTCGCCGTGGCTTTCTTCTTTCCATCTTTTTCATCTCCCTTACTTAAATACATCTCCATTATAACGCAGATCCGACTTAAATTAAGAGATGAAGTGCCGATCAGACATCTTTTCTGAGCATCGTCAATGATTGGCGTAAGGAAGCCCAGATCCCCTTTTGATTGTAGACCAATACATTTACTCGATACATTCTAGCGGAAAAGGCAGCTAAGACCAAGGTGCTCAAGACTAAAATAACCAGGGAAATACTTGCCCCCATGAGCCCAGCTGTCCCGTTGGCCAATACGATCGGCATCAAGATCATGGAGAAAAATGGAATATAGCTACAGATCATCACGATAAAGTTACTTGGATCATTTGCCGCCACGACCAAGCCTAACATGTAACCCGCCATCATCAGATAGGTGACTGGCATGATCGCTTTAGGTGCATCTTCGGCCCGATTGACCAAAGAACCACACAGAGCAGCCAAGACCGCATAAAAGAGGGAGCCTGCTAGGATAAAGAGGATCAACAAGACGATAAAACTCGGTTCGAGCCCCGTGAAATGTAAATTATCTAACATTTCATTTAGGCTATCGTTATCACGCATGATAAAGACTGCAATTCCGACCAAGAGCCCCGTTGCCACCAATTGAGTCAACGCAGCCAAGATCACCCCTAATAATTTTCCGTAGAAATGAGTCTTAGCGTTCGTACTGGATAAGATGACTTCCATGATGCGCATTCCTTTTTCACCCGCGATCTCTTGGGCGATCAAACTCGCATAGGTCAAAACTAAAAAGAACGTGAAGATACAAGCCGCATAACTCAAGGCAAATTTGACTCCTGAGCTATCCTTTGACGTCTTGACCTTGCCATCATCAGTAAAGGAGATCTCCTTACCTTCAAGCTTAGCTGGTTGCATCAATTCAGCAACTTGATCTGGGGTCAACTTGTATTCACCTGCTTTGAGTGACGTCTGGAGGCCATTTAGTCCCTGTTGAAGATTAGCCATCGTGGTATTGCCGGGAACTTTTTCGCCATAGACAGTGCTGGTCAACTTACCTTCTTTTTGCGTCAAGACGAGATAATGGTCTAGCTTTTCAGCTTGCAACTGTTTTTGGGCCTCCTTGACTGAATCCACTTGTTTTAACTTTAGATCGGGAAATTTTTGTTGCGCTAAAGCCTTGGCTAACACTGGTTGATCGGAATAGATCCCGATCGTAGTCGTCTCTTGGCCTCTATTCATGATCGCACCGATCAAAAAGCCGATCAAAACTACGATAAATGGCATAAAGACCCCGATCAAAAAGCTCGGTGATTTGACCGTTTTACGGTATACATCACTTGCGATCACCCATAATTTCTCAAAGTTCATCTTTTTCACCCGCCTTTAGTTTGAAGATCTCCTCTAACGTCAACGTTTCTTGGCTAAAGGTCGGAATATATCCATCCTTTGTTGCCAGTTCAAACAATTCACGCCCAGCTGCAGGGTCAGATAGAGTTACCTCTAACCTTCGTCCGCGCTCTTTGACAGCCACTACCCCTGGAACAGCTTGAACCTCAGCTGTAGTCAAGGGTGATTCTAAAAAGACTTTGATCTTACCAAACGAATCTTTGATGTCTTGGACTTTGCCCGCCAAAACTTGTCGTCCATCTTTGATCATCACCAAGCGATCACAGATCTGTTCCACATTGGCCATGTTATGACTTGAAAAGATCACACACGAGCCTTGTTTGCGCAAAGCGATGATCGCATCCTGCATGATCTGAGCATTGACAGGATCTAGTCCACTAAAAGGTTCGTCTAAAATGACTAATTTAGGCTCATGGATCAAAGTAGTGATCAACTGGACTTTTTGCTGATTGCCTTTGGATAAAGATTTGATCCTATCATTCTTTTTACCCTTAACTTGTAAATGATCCATCCAATAGTCGAGGTTTTCTTTGATCTCACGTGGTGCTTTCCCACGTAATTTGCCAAAGTACATGACCTGTTGTTCGATCGTTTCTTTAGGATAAAGACCGCGTTCTTCGGGTAAATAGCCGATCAGATCTTTTTGCTTTTCACCGATCTTTTCGCAATTCCAGAGAACTTTTCCCGCTGTTGGTTGCATCAGGCCCAACAACATCCGAAAAGTCGTCGTCTTGCCTGAACCATTTTGACCCACCAGCCCCAAGATCTCACCGTCTTTTATCTCAAACGATAGATTTTGTACGGCTTTTAGGGTGCCAAAGTTTTTGGCTAAGTGTTTCACCGATAACATTTATTCTACCTCAGTTTCTTTGTCGTACCATCTGAAAATATTTTTCCAGATAGATCTTATGTGCAGCTGCAATGATAATGTTATACAACATGACCTTTTGCTCGGAACGCTCCCCTGTTTCGAAACTCAACGCCCGCTCTTCAAAGACTGCGAGCAAAGTTTGTTCCAACTCTTCCCGAAAATACGTATATGCGGTTTGGATCGGATACGTCTCGCGTTGGACTTTGACAAGTAATTTTAGATCATCTAAGGCTAAGACCGTCTTAGAAATAGTGATAAAAAAAAGATAGGCGATCTGCTCGCGCGAATATTGCTTTTTTTCCGGGCGAGCGATCAATTTTTTCTTAACATAATTGCTGATCATCGATGGGGTCAATTCACTACCCAAAAGTGGTTCTAAATACTTGTTGATAAATGTAGCTGTCTGCTCCAAATAGAGTCCCACATCAGGTATCTCTTCAAAAGTAGGGAGTTTAAAATAAGCAACATTTTCCTGTTGTAAAATTTTTTTCATTGTTTACGTCCTTTCCTAAATTATAGCTTATCCTTTCATGTTCGCGCTATCAATATCTTTTGACAAATCGATAACACATGTTTATACTCAAATATACCATAAGTTTTTTAAAAACCGTTGAAAAAGTATATAAAAACTTCTATAAAGGAATAATAGAGATGAAATATAAGATCATTGCCGATTCTGGCTCAAATGTAACAACTTTAGCAGACACCGATTTTACCAGTGTCCCGATCACGATCATGGCTGGCGGTAAAGAATACATCGATGATGCCGCCCTAGATGTCTTAGTGATGACCGATGAATTGCGCGAATTATCCACCAAAAGTAGCACTGCTTGCCCTAATATCGATCAGTGGCTAACAGCTTTTAGTGAAGCAGATATCATCGTGGCCGTCACGATCACCGGTGCGTTATCGGGTAGCTATTCTGCGGCTATGCAGGCCCGCGAACAATATTTAGAAGAGCACCCTAATGCCCAAGTCCTTATTTTAGATTCACAATCAGCAGGACCACGGATGCAACTTTTAGTCGAATACGCCGCTAAATTATTCGCAGCTGAAGCACCATTTAGCGAGATCGAAAGCAAATTAACAACTTATCAACAACATACAGGGCTTTTGTTCTCGCTTGAATCACTGACCAATTTAGTCAACAACGGCCGGATCAGTGCTGCAGCCGCTAAGATCTCCAATATGCTCAAACTCCGCATCGTCGGGACTGACACCGAGGGAAAACTCACCCCTGTCGGTAAGGCTCGAGGGCAAATCAAAGCCATCAATCTACTGTTAAAAGAAATGCAAGCGCAAGGTTTTAACGGTAAAAAAGCCTGCATTGCCCATTGTTTCAATGAAACTGGCGCTGAATCGCTTTCCCAAAAGATCAAGGAAACTTATCCCGCTTGCGAGGTAACGGTCACTACAACACGTGGTGTTTGCAGCTACTACGCTGAAGTCGGGGGCTTGATGGTCGGCTTTGAAAAACAATAATACAAACATGTTCGGCAGCATAACTCCTAGTAGGTAATAAGAGAACCGCCATGATGCACAATACGCATCTGGGCTATATAGCCGAAACGTGTTCGACAATGCAACGCCTAGTAAATAAGGAGGGGGTCACTATGATGCAAAATACGCATCATAGTGACCCCCTCCTTATTTATACGGCGCTGACCGCATTGTCTCACACTCTAGTCGTTTAAGTTTTGATTTTCAACATCAACGTAAGTAACTTTACTACGTTCAGCATTCATTGCTACCCAAAGCAAAGCAACTGCGACAATGATGTAGATCAATTGAACTCCAACAGAGATCCAAACTTGATTTGCACCTAGACCTGATGTCAAGGATTCACGGAAACCGTAAACTGAGTAAGTCATTGGCAAGAATGGATTTACCATTTGGAAGAATCCGCCCATTGCACGGGTAACTTGAATTGGGAAGGACCCACCACAAGAACCGAGCTGGATGACCAAGAAGATGATCCCTAGGAAACGTCCGATATTGCCAAATGCGACGGCTAAGAACATCACGATAAAAGTACTTGCAAGGGCAAAGAACCAAGCATTGATCAAGGTTGCCCCTAAATGATCTGGATGTAAGCCAGCTGCCATCATCAAGAGAACTTCAACTACTGAAGTCCCAGTAGCAACAAGAGCACCAACTGAGATCTTGCTCAACCACCATTCAGTTGCACTAGCATCTGGATCGGATAAGCGACGTACTGGGTAAACTAAGTTGAAGACCAAAGCACCAACATACAATGCAACTGATAACATGTATGGAGCTAAAGCATAACCATAGTTTGGTACGTAACTGTAACTCTTATGCTTGAGTTCGGTTGGAGAAGCAAACATGTTTGAAGTCTTAGAGGACAAGTTCTTCGTATTATCGTTTACTTGTTCTGAACCTTCTGCCAAGGCTTTAGCTAACTTACTATTACCTTGTTCTAATTGCGTAGCACCATCAGCTAACTTAGGTGAGTTAGCGTTCAATTGTTGGGTACCATTAGCTAATTGGTTCACACCTGATGTCAAAGTAGGAACTTGAGCATTCATTTGGCCTAAACCACCGGCTAATTGACTTGCACCACTGCGTAAAGCAGCCGAGTTGGCAGCAAGTTGGCTCGTACCAGCAGCAAGTTGGTTGATACCACCTGTCAATGTTGGTACTTGTGCGTTCAATTGGCCTAAACCACCGGCTAATTGGTTTGCACCTGATGTTAAAGCACCTGAGTTAGCTACAAGTTGACCTGTACCAGCAGCAAGTTGGTTGATACCACCTGTCAATGTTGGTACTTGACCATTCAATTGGCCTAAACCACCAGCCAATTGGTTTGCGCCTGATGTTAGTTCTCCATTCTTAGAAGTCAACGTTTGTGCACCAGCATAGGCTTTATCGACACCTAATGTGTACTCAGTAACTTTGGTGCTCAATGTATTAGAACCCTCGGATAATTCGTTAGCGCCTGTTCTTAATTTTTCTAAATCAGTCGTTAATCCTTGAAGATTAGACAATTTAGAAGTATCCACTGTATTCAATTTATCCAGTAATACATTTACTTGTTTGATGTAATCTTGCATTTGTTGCGCATTTTGCAAGATCGGTGCCAAGCTATTTTGTGCTTGTGTCAATTGATCTTTAAATGTTTGAGCTGCAGCACCAGCAGCTTGAATGTTTTGACCAGCTGCTTGGTTCTTAGCGATCGCATCATCTAATTTTTGTTGATCTTCAGCAGATAACTTGTATTTATTAGCTGCAAGCACTTCATCAACTTCTTTAGCTGAGCCAGAAATATTGTTCCCTGCACTGTCTAAATTCGTTGTCAGATCTTGACTGAACTTATCAGCACTTGAATTGATCCCACCTAATAGAGTAGGTAAACCGTTCATTGTATTTTGCAATTCTTGCAATTGTTTTTGGATCGCAGGCGCATGTTGTTTTAATTGCTTCAAACCTTCGATCGCTTGCTTAGTATCGTTAGAGTTCAATTGATTGATAATAACATCAGTTTGTTTGTTAATTGTATCAGCTAATGTTTTATTACCAGCCGCTAGATTGCCAGCACCTTCTCTAAGAAGTTTTGAATTATTATGCAACTGGGTTAAACCATCATTCAATTGAGCTACCCCAGCAGTATAAGTGTTCAACCCATTATTCAAGGTAGTTGAACCAGTAGCTAATTGCCCTACACCGTTAGCTAAAGCGCCAGTACCATTTTGTAATTGTAAGACACCATTATTGACTTGACCGACACCATTTGTATATGTGCCCAAACCATTTGCCAACGTATTAGATCCAGTAGCCAATTGGCCCACACCGCTAGCTAAAGCGCCGGTACCATTTTGCAATTGGAAAACACCGTTGTTTACTTGGTCAACACCAGCTGTGTAAGTGTTGATCCCGTTAGCTAACGTATTTGAACCATCAGCTAGCTTCAAAACACCTTGGCCCAAAGGTACCACACCTGTTTGTAACTTGATCACACCGTCATTTACTTGAGAAACACCAGCTGTGTAGGTATTGATCCCATCGGATAAAGTCTTTGAACCATCGCTAAGTTGTTTTGAACCCTTAGCTGCCGTGTTAAAGCCTTTACCGACTTGCTTGATCACCCCAAAGACTGTATCTGCATATGACGTTGAAACAGTTTCTTTGACCTGAGCGTTAACTTGTTTAGCCCCTTCTTCACTGATAACTTTACCGATATAGTTGAGGGAGTCATTGGTCGTATATTGCAATTCCATCTTCTTAGGATCCTTATCCAAAACAGTTGTTGCATTCTTGGAGAAGTCCTTAGGGATCGTAATTACCATATAGTATTCTTTGTGGCTAAGACCATATTCAGCATCTTTTTTAGAAACAAAATGCCAGTCTAAACCATCATTTTTCTTTAAATTCTTGACTAACTGATCACCCACATCGAGTTTCTTACCACGGAAATTTACCGCTCTGTCTTCATTAACTACGGCTACGGGCAAATACTTAGCATCGCCGTATGGATTCCAGACAGATTTCAAGAAGAACACAGAGTATAAGAATGGGATAAACATAATAGCCAAAATTGCAGCTAAAAGCATCTTTTGACTCTTGATATGTTCAAATTCAGCCTTGATCGTCTTCAAGATAATTTCACTCCTTAACCTAAAATATTTTATTGCTGTCTAATAATATACACTGAATGTCCACGAAAGACAAACTATAACAATTTAGCTACATTTTAAGATGCAAACGCAATCATTCGCATTATATAAGGTAAAGAGCCCTAAAATGTCTAAAAAATTTTTCCAAAAGTGCGACACATATCTCAAAATGTACGAAAAAAACGACTACTACGATCACTTGACCGCAGTAGTCGTTGGGATAGGCGCTAGTTTAGAATAAGCTCGTGATCGCACGCCAGCCGATCACAAAGATATTAGCCTTCTTAACTTCAGTAGTTGTTTGCGCATCAGCACTCAAGTAGTCTGTTCCATCCAAGAAGTACATTGGTTGATCTTTAGCTTTGATCTGTAAAGTACCAACCTTTTGGCCCTTCTTCAAAGGAGCTTGTAGACCATCTTTTTTGTATAATTTCTTGTTGCCAACAGCTTTTGCACTTAATTGGTCCTTAGAAACGCCACTCTTCAACCAAACATCGGTCTTAGATGCCAAAGAAACTTTAACATCTAGGTCTTTACCATGGTAAACCGGCAAAGCATTGGTCTTTTTAAAGGTCGTCCCTTTAGCCAAAGAAGTATAGGTATAGTTGTTGTAGCAATATGACATTAATTTTTGTGTTTCTTCAAAACGTGAAAGGTCCTCTTGGCTATCATGTTTAGCTCCTAAGACGATCGTGATCAAACGATGCCCGTCTTTATTGACTGTCGCAGCAAAACATGCACCAGCTGAATCAGATGTCCCTGTTTTCAAACCGTCAACTGGTAGTTCACTATAAGCCTTAGCTAAACCAGGTAACATCCAGTTCCAGTTTTCCATTTCAGTTTGATCAGTCCCGTTGTTGAATTTCATCCGAGTGATCTTAGTTGTCTTCAACACTTCAGGATAGTCCTTGATCAAACGTTGGCTCAAGATCGCCATATCTTTAGCGGAGAATTTGTTTTCCGCATCATCGGCAGCCCCAGGATATTTGCCATCCTTGACTTCACCGTTAGCTAAACCATTAGCCGTGTAAAGTTCAACATCTTTTAAGCCCATCTTCTTGGCTTCTTTACGCGCTAGATCGATAAAGTTCTTTTGCGTCCCGCCAACTGCGTCAGCTAAAGCCATCGCAGCTCCATTAGCTGAATAGATCAAAGTAGCTTGGTATAATTCCCGCACGGTATAGCTATGACCTTCCTTTAATGGAACATTGGAAAGCGTAGTATCTTGGCTGACTTCTTGCGCAGCCTTGCCGGGAGTCACTTTTTGATTCCACTTGAGTTTGCCATTATGGATCGCTTGCAATACCATGTAGGCGGTCATCAATTTTGACATGGACGCCACTGGTAAAGCTTGGTCAGCGTTTTTGGCATATAAAATTTGTCCTGTATTAGTATCGACCGCGATCGCTGCTTTAGCGTCGATTTGTAATGAACTGTCGGTATCAGCTGGCAAGGCTGTATCAGCTTTGGCAGTTGCCACTCCGAGTCCGCTAAAACTAATCACGGAAAATACGATCACAGCCGCTGCTAGAGCTGTGACTACTTTTTGTAAAGATTTTAAAAATGTCATCTTTCTAAGTTCCTCTCACTTAATCTCATCTATAAGAATACCCAAAATATCAAAACTAATCAATAAGAAACACGTCTTTTTCAGCTGACAATACTAAACCAGCTTTGAAGCCCAAAACACCTCAAAACTGGTCCAATATATTATCTTGTTACTGACGCACTAAACTGTCAGCATGCTTAATCGGAAAATGCATGATAAACTCTGTCAATTCGGCATCCGAAGTTACATAAATGTAGCCATGGTGTCTTTCGACGATACCTTGCGCGATCGCCAAACCCAGCCCTGAGCCCCCGGTCTCACGTGACCGCGAACTTTCAGCCCGATAGAACCGATCAAAGACCTGTTCTAATGATTTTTGCGGGATCGGTTCACCATCATTAGCGATCGTTACTTTGAGCTCTTTTTCACTCACCGGCATCGCTTTAAGATAGATATTCTTACCACCGGCTCCATATTTCAAAGCATTAGACACTAGATTGTTGAAGACCCGGGCTAATTTTTCACCATCAGCTTCGATCACCAATGGTTCAGCTGGAACATCGACATGGATCGCCATCCCTTTTTTGTTGGCCTCCAGTTCGTAACTAGCAGCCACCTGTTCTAACATCGCACCGATATCTAACTGTACGATGTTCAACGTTACACCTTCTTGTCTGACCTTAATATATTCAAACAGGTCATCGACTAAGGATTTCATCTGATTGGCTTTCAAAAAAGCTGTATGGGTATATTGCAATAATTCTTCATCATTATTGTATTGTTTATTTTCGATCAGGCCGAGATAGCCAATGATCGATGTCAGTGGTGTCCTGATGTCGTGACTGACATTGGTCACTAACTCAGCTTTTGAACGTTCGATCAGGCGCTCTTCTTCCATAGCATTGATCGTACTATCAACTAATGAATTGACACTTTCAACGACTCTTTGCATCTGACCACTTAGCTTGAATGGTATCCGATGATCAAAATGTCCCGAAGCAATATAGTGCAACTCAGCGATAACATGACGCAACTGCATCTGCCGGTAGCGCCGCATCAAACGCCAATAGACGATACCACAATCCGCAATGATCATCAAGGTGAATAAGCCCCCCCAACTCCAGACCTGGAGATCAGTCGGCCCTAAAAATAGCGACATCTTGATCTGGAAGATCCCATTTTGTAAACCCGGGTTATTCGAGATCTCCTGGTTAACGATCATAAAGATCGACATGTTGAGCAACAATAACAGGATGACCGTTACTATCCCTTCACCGAAGAGCTCACTTTTTTCCCGGGCTGTCAGTGAAAATTTCATCTGCTCACCTCATCAGCTTACCTAACGTGATTCTATCTTATAACCTACGCCCCAAACCGTTTGGATAACTTTTTCGCCACCAGTAGCTTCTTCGATCTTATCGCGCAAGTGGCTCACATGGACCATAACTGTTTTAGCTGAAACAACGGACTCCTGTTGCCAAACACGTTCAAAGATCTCATCTGCTGAAAAGACACGGTTAGGATGACTAGCCAAGAGATATAAGATCCCAAATTCTAAGGCTGTCAATGAGATCTCCTTACCGTTGACCGTTTCGACTTCATGGGAATCTTTTTTGATGATCAAAGAACCCACTTCGATCTGATCAGGCTCGTTATTTTTTACTTCATGTTGTGAACGGCGCAATAATGATTTGACACGTGCCATAACTTCCAAAGGGTTGAATGGTTTGGTCACATAATCATCGGCACCTTGAACTAGGCATTGGATCTTATCAAGATCGTCTGTTTTAGCCGATAACATCAAGATCGGGATCTGGCTATCTTTTCGCACAGCTCGCACAACTGCCATTCCATCTAATTGAGGCATCATTACATCTAAGATCATCAGATCGATATCTGGGTTAGTATTGATCTTCGTGATCGCTTCTTTACCATTGTAGGCTTTTTCGACATCATAGCCCTCATTTTTAACATATATACTTAATAATTCAACGATATCTTTATCGTCATCGACAATTAAAATCTTCATAATGTCTGGTCCCCCTAAAGAAAACTTAATTATATTTTTATTTTACCAAATACTTTGCTAAATATACTTAAAGAAATTCGTAAAAATTACGACTATTTTACCCAAAATACTTGGTCATGAATAAAGTCAAACGGCCGATGTAAAGTATTCACTTCGGGCGGACGATCCAACTTAGCGGTTTGCCAAAATTGTGGTGAATTCGTCGCCCCCTTAGCTTCACCGATCACGATAAGATCACCGGACCAATGATGAGCACGCAAAAAGTCCAAAATAGCACGATCACAAGTCGTTTGCTCCGGTGCCCACTCTAAAATAATGTTATCTACCTGCTGATAATAGGTTTGGACCGCTACCAAGGCATCACACTGTTTGACATCACACCACGGGTGCGGGCGCGTATTATCTTGCGCTTGCCAATCAAAGTCATCGACCGCGATCACATTAGGTAGATTAGCCGCTAAAACAGCATTGCCACACATCACCACTAGTGTTTTCCCGGGTTTTAATCGCTGTTTGAAAGCCGCCAACCATGCCTGCGAAAAAACGTGCCAGATCCCAAAATTTTCGATCAGTACTTGGCGCAACTCATTTAAACAACTGACCAATTCAAACAACTCTGGGTGTTTAGTCATATGTAATTCAAGATAGTGGGTTGAAAAACTCAGCTTCGGCACTACTTGTGGGATTTCATGTCTACTATAGGCTGTAACTACGGCTTGGACTTGGGTGATCTTTTGGTGGACGGTGGTCAAATTACCACACATCCGGTCATAATATCGTAACCTAGCTAAATACTCATGCCATTCCATCAAACAACTTCCTTATCCAATAAGCTAAAAAAAGACCCAAATGACGCGCGGGTCATCGGGTCTTTACTTGGCTCACACTTCTTAAGCCTATTATAACAAAATTATTCTTAAATCAAATCTAAATCACTTACCTTTTTAGTCCAGGCACAATCCTTGAGCCTGGATCGCAGCCATTATCTCATCTCGCGAGCTCTTCTGGGTTGCCAATTTATTTGAACCGATCTGGGTGGTAAATTCATCCACGCGACGGTTAGTATCACGCAGATCATAGTATTGGTGGACTGATTTATCGTAGTCTTCAAACTCAGCCAAGGGAAAATCAGCGGGATATTTATCATCAAAGACTGTAAATTCTAGGGGCAAACGCGGCTTTAATTGAGGACTTTGAGCCGGATGACCTAGTTGGAGCCCTAATACCGGATATGTCAATTTAGGCAACTCTAGCACCTCGACCAATTTTTTAGGTTCATTATTGATGCTCCCTAAGACGACTCCCCCTAAGCCCATGCTTTCAGCCGCTAACAGCGCATTTTGAACGGCTAAAACCGTATCATTGACTGCTTGAAAAAAGAGATCGGCAGTCTGTAGACGAGCGATATCTTTTCCCAAGTGCTGTCTAATCTTAGCATTGCGATTTAGATCAGCTAAAAAGATCAATAGCTCGCCATTGCCTCCGACATAGTCTTGTTTGGCGATCTCACTTATCGCCTTGCGCTTTACTTCATCTGTGATCCGCAAAATACTGAACTGTTGCAGAAATTGGCTAGTCGAGGTATGCCTTGCCGCTTCATAGATCGCAGTAAGTTGTTCTTTAGCGAGCGGTTCTTTTTCAAAAACTCGGATACTTCGATGGTTCAATTGCGTCTTTAACGTTTCATTAGTAATTTCCATCCACTTCACCTGCTTACTTTAAGTAATTAAAAGGTACTATACCACTTTTGGGAGAGAAATACAAATTCACATCTGAAACAGGTACATATAAGATGAGGACACGAAATAGCGACGATTTACCATATACTCCCGAGCTATATAGTGGAAACGTGTTCGCCAATGTAACGCCTAGTGAATAACAAGGGCTTCACCAAGCTGCAAGAAAACACATCATGGCAAAGCCCTTGTTATTCATACGGCACTGAGCGCATTGGCTCACACTCTATCTTATTTGTCCCTGTCCGCTGATCACGTACTTGGTCGTAGTCAAAGCTTCTAAGCCCATCGGTCCACGCGCATGTAATTTTTGCGTCGAAATACCGATCTCGGCTCCAAAACCAAAGACAAAACCATCCGTAAAACGCGTCGAAGCATTGATATAAACACTGGAAGCATCAACTTCATTTACGAACCGTTGCCCATTTGCATAGCTATCCGTCACGATCGCTTCAGAATGCTTCGTATTGTGCGTGTTGATATGCACGATCGCCTCTGTTAAAGTATCAACGACTTTTACTGCTAAAATATAGTCATTATACTCTGTATCCCAGTCGCGTTCAGTTGCTGGAACGGCTGCATCCCCTAAGATCTCACAAGTCCGGGCATCTCCACGTAACTCGACATTATACTTAGCCAATGCTTTTGCGACTTGAGGCAAGAACTCTTCGGCCACATCTGCATGAACGACCAAAGTCTCGGCCGCATTGCAGACAGATGGACGTTGGCACTTAGCGTTGACTACGATCTTTTCGGCCATTGCTAAGTCTGCTTGACTATCTACATAAACATGACAATTTCCCGCTCCCGTTTCGATCACGGGCACAGTTGCTTTTTGAATGACGGTTTGGATCAAACGCGCGGAACCACGTGGGATCAAAACATCTAAATAGCCATTCAGTTGCATGAATTTTTCTGCTACTTGGTGCGATGTTTCTGTGATGATCTGGATCGCTTCTTTAGCGATACCATTTTCAACTAAGACTTGTTGTAAGACCTCAGCCAATTTGATGTTTGTTGCTAAAGCTTCCTTACCACCACGTAAGATCACCGCATTACCTGATTTAAAACACAACCCTGCCGCATCGACTGTCACATTTGGACGAGCCTCATAGATCATCCCCACGACTCCTAAAGGTACTCGACGTTGGACGATCTGAAGGCCATCTTGATTGATCCAACCTTTATCGACATTTCCGATTGGATCTGGCAAAGCCGCGACCTGCCTTAAACCTTCAGCAATATCTTTGATCCGTGCTTCATCTAAAGTCAAACGATCAACAAAACTGGATTTCATCTCAGTTGCTTTTTCTAGATCGACTTGGTTAGCTGCAATGATCGCAGCTGTATTATCTACTAAAGCTTGCGCCATCGCTTTTAAGATCTCATTTTTTTGTTCAGTGCTCAGCTGTGCTAATTTAAATGCCGCTTCTCTTGCAGCAATTCCCATTTTTTCCAAATCAAGTGCCATTATTTTTCCTCCTTTACAAATAGCGTCCCTAAAGGTTCACCTTTAACGAGATCAAAAATGATCGCTGGGTCTTGCCCATTAGCTAAGATCATCATCTTGTCATTTTCAAGCATTCTTTGAGCTGCTTTCAACTTGGTCATCATCCCGCCAGTTCCAAATTTAGAACCTTTGCCACCGGCTACTTCTAAAGCTGTCTCATCGATCTTTGTGATCCGCTCAAATAGTTTAGCATCACTGTACTTTCGCGGATTCTTATCAAAGAAACCATCGATATCGGATAACATCACCAAAAGATCGGCATCCACGATCGAAGACACGATCGCTGAAAGTTGGTCGTTATCACCAAACTTAGTATGATGATCCATCTCATCGACAGCGACCGTATCATTTTCATTGACGATCGGGATCACACCCCATTCCAATAAGCTATTGAACGTATTCAAAGCATTTTGGCGACTCAAAGGGTATTCTAAAACGTCATGCGTTAACAAGATCTGTCCGATCCGTTGACCGTAAAGTGAGAAACGTTGTTGATACACTGACATCAAGCCACTTTGTCCGATCGCTGCTAACGCCTGTTGAGCTGGGATCGATTCGGGTCGTTCGTGCAAGCCCACTTGTCCCATCCCAACACCGATCGCCCCAGAAGAGACTAGAACGACTTGTTTACCGTCATTGACAAGACCGGTCAAGACATAACACAATTGGTCAATGGCATGGAAATTCACTTTACCGTTGGGGTGAATCAAGGTGCTTGTCCCCACTTTAACTACGATCCTTTTTGCATCAAGCTGGCGTTTTTTTGCCATGTTTTTTCCTCCAAAATAAAATTCTTGATTTAATTATACTATATTTTATGCTAACTGTTTTCTTTGAGTTTCTTAGTCTTTTGATTTTGATCTGGCTCTAAGACATAGCGATCAAGCAATTCAATGATCTGATCATTTTGTGGCAAGTCAGAATGCTGGGCATCTTTTCCCGTCACCGTGATCTGCGTAAAGTGCTTCACGATCCCCTGGTAGATGTATTTTCCCGCTTCAACACTGCGCTCGGGAACTAAGCCATCAGAGTCATAGGTCTCAGTCCCAGCAACAGTATAGACTGAAAGGTCAGTCGGGAGTTTCTTGCGATTTTTGATAAAATCAGCCAACATTTGCGTCTTTCGTTGTAATGACGTTTCCGAGAAGTTATACGGCGTTCCGACCGTCATCAAGACTTTTGCTTGAATATCATATTTAGGTAGGTAATTTTCTAAAAAGGCCGTATAGATCAGGCCACCATTGGAATGCCCAAATGCTTTGAAGTTATTGAATTCGTACTGTTCACTTAACTGCTTGAAAGCTTTATCAAACATTTTGGCCTGCTTTAAGATATTGCTGTAACCATCTTTGTTGTTCTCAAAACCGACCACGATAAACGGCTCATTATCTTTAGCGTTGATCTTGCCCGAATACTTGACCGTGCCATCGTTGTAGACTTTGACTTTTAACAAACTGTGCTTTTTTTGGCTCCGACTGTTGATCTTTTTGATCAGGGCGTCAAAACGATTTTCGGTAGCCGAACTTCCGGGGATCATGATCACTGGTGACAGGCGTGAATTATGCCACCGAGCCAGATCTTTAACATTTTGCCGCGTCCAAATAAATGATGGGAGCGCTAGACTAAAAAGGATCAACAACACCAGTAATGTTATCCCCATGCCACGCTTATTGATCTTCATTTAACTCACCTGCTCTCTTGCAATCATTATCTAAAGCCCCAGCGATCTTCTCTGCAAATCTGACAAAGGGTATATATAACAAGATATCGCATAATAACAAACCAAAAGTAAAGATCAACACGCCCCAAGAACCATTTGTCCCGATAAAAGCGTATAAAACACCTGGTGTCGTCGTCAAAACCGGATAAACCGCTGGGGGGACTAAGCCACATAAGAGAGCCAAGCCCCCGATCACCATATTAAATAACGGGATCACCAAAAATGGCAGTAAATAAAACGGATTGAACAATACCGGTAAGCCGATCATAAAGGCGACATTCGTATTGAACATGCTTGGAATAACGGTCCAATTCGCTAGTTTACGCGTATTTTGGCGCTTCGCTACTAAAAAGATCGCTAAGACCAAGCCTAAAGTCGCCCCCGTTCCCCCTATGGCGCCATAACTAAAATACAAGGTGTTGGCATTGAATTTTTCAGGAACTTTAGCTAGATCATTATGGCTCAAAGCATAACTCAAATTCTTCAACGCACTTTGATCACTATCAAAGGTATTTCCCGTATATGGCCCACTTAGTCCTAGCCACGCAAGTAATAACGTGATACTAGCAAAGAACATGACGGGCCAAAAACCGCTTTGCTTAGTTGCTTGGCCTTGTAGCCAACTTCCGACTCCCTCAAAGATCTGATACTTGAATAATAAGCCTAGTAAAATATTGCAGACTACCGCAAACAATAAGGTAAATGTCAACGGCAACAACCCTTTAAAAGAGCGACTCAAAAGTTCTTGTCCATGCTCAGTCCCTTTAATAGTCGGACCACTCAAATATTTAAAGACCCAGCCCACACAATAACCCACGGCTAGACCTAAAATTAACCCGGGAAATCCCAAGAGATCGAGGCGGAAATTAAATTGGCCGTTATTGCCCGTTGTGCGTTGATAACAGATCGCTAAAAAGACCAACAAACCGGTCAAACCGGCCAATTGTTCATCACGTTTAAAAAACTGGGCGGTGTATTTAGCCGAAACGCCCGCCGCTAACAAAGCGATCACCCCCGCAGTCAGCATATAGATACTGCCAAATAACTGGTTGGCAGCGCGATAATGTGGTAACCACTTGCTGATCTGGATCAAATTTCCGAGATAGCCATCGGGATGTAGTAACGAAAATTCGATCACTTGTGCAAAACTTCCCAATAGAATAAATGGAAATAATACTGCAAATGTGCGCTGAATTATTCTAAAAAAAGACCATTTGCGAATTCTTAGACCTAAAGCAATAATTCTTTGTTCCATCGCTCTTTCCCCCAAAAGTTCATTCTTTGTTCTAGTATAGCCTAATTTATGCTGCTTTAACATATGTAGCACGCAAAAGAAATCTTGCATTTTTTAGCAATTACGGTATATTAGATAACGTTGCTTTAAATCAATTTATATTGTGAGGTATTTTTCAGTGAAAACTGCATTAGATAACTTTTTTGATCTGACTGGTCTTAAAACCAACGTCAAGCGTGAGATCCTCGCTGGTTTTACGACCTTCATCTCAATGGCATATATTTTATTTGTCAATCCTGAGATCTTAGGCGCTTCTGGCATGGACAAAGGCGCGGTCTTTACCGCAACTGCTCTAGCTAGTGCGATCGGTTGTTTATTGATGGGGCTGTTAGCCAAATATCCGATCGCTACTGCTCCAAGTCTTGGGATCAACGCCTTTTTTGCTTATTCAGTTTGTATCGGGATGAACATTCCATGGCAAACAACTTTAGCTGGGGTCTTCGTAGCTTCGATCATCTTTTTACTGATCACCGTTTTTAAATTACGTGAATTGATCATCGATGCGATCCCAGCTGATCTAAAAGCAGCGATCTCAGCTGGTATCGGCTTATTTATCGCCTTTATCGGACTCCAGGGTGGTGGCTTGATCGTCGCTAACAAATCTACACTCGTTGGCTTAGGAAGCTTTTCTGGCTCGACTTGGGTCACAGTCTTTGGCTTGATCGTCGTTTCGATCCTAATGGTCATGCGAGTTCCAGGGGCTATCTTTATCGGGATGGTCCTTTCAGCGATCTTTGGCATCGCAACAGGTAATATTCAAATGCCCCATGCTTTTGTCGCACCGGCACCAAGCATGGATCAAACTTTCTTAGTTGCATTATCGCACTTAAAAGATATCAATACACTGCAAATGTGGGTCGTAGTGATCACTTTTTTATTGGTCACCTTCTTTGATACAGCTGGAACTTTGATCGCCTTAGCTCAACAAGCTGGCTTCTTACAAAATAACAAGATGCCCCGCGTTGGGAAAGCTTTGATGTCAGATTCAACTGCCATGCTCTTTGGTTCGCTTTTTGGAACTTCTCCAGTGGGCGCTTATGTTGAATCTTCCGCCGGGATCGCAGTTGGGGGCCGTTCCGGTTTGACCGCGGTCACGACTGGGATCTGCTTTATCTTAGGCCTATTCTTTTCACCGCTTTTGACAGTGGCAACTTCACAAGTTACCGCTCCTGCTTTGATCATCGTCGGTGTTTTGATGGCACAAAGTATGGCTCGCATAACTTGGACTAAACTTGAGATCGCGATCCCAGCCTTCTTGACCGTAGCTGGAATGCCACTGACTTACAGTATTTCAGACGGATTAGCCCTTGGCTTCATCGCTTATCCGATCACGATGATCGCAGCGCGTAAAGGTAAAGAAGTACCTGCTTTGATGTATGTTTTATTCTTTGTCTTTGTGATCTTCTTCTGGGTCTTAAATATCGAAAAATAAACAAAATGGACACTCTTAAAACGAGTGTCCATTTTGTTAACTATCGATCAGCATTCGTCTTTTTATTGACCCTAAAAACACTGTCTAAAATGTAAAGCAACGGGCCACCGCCTACCAAACAAATGATCAGAAAGATGATCATTTTAGGCGTTGTTAAGAATTGTAAAAAACTAGTCTCACGATCTCCCCAAAACCAAAGGCCAAATGGAATTGCCAGCGCTTCTGAAAGAGGGAAGATGACGTAGCGTTTATTTTCTTTGATCCCCCCGGCCAGCCACCATTTCCATAAGCGCCTCATTGGCTTCGCCTTCTTTCATATCTCTATTGTATTATGTCACGAAAGAATTAACTGATTTTGTCAAATATCGCACTTTTCCATTCCTATTCGGGCTATCTGAGCGCTTAAGTATGAAATATTTCTTTACAGCACAAAAAATATGCCCAAACGTGTTCGCCGATCCAACGTCCAATAAATAAAAAGGCTCCTTCCACGATACAAGATCATGGGAGGAGCCTCCTTATTTACGCGGGAATGACCGCACTGTCTTACACGCTAAGACTTTTATTTTTCGTAGCTGGCAGCTTTAGCTTGATACATTGCGATCTCATCTTCAGAACAACGAACATAATGTCCCGGTGTGATCTCATGTAACTTGCGTGGCTTACCTTGCTTATCGTCTTCGATCGAAGCATCGTATTCTTTTTGCTTACGATTGCGTTCAAACTCTGGATCTGGTTCAGGCACAGCTGAGATCAAACTAGCTGTGTAATCATGCAATGGCTTGTTATAAACATCATCTGCTGGGCCCACTTCCAACAAACGACCATAGTGCATAACACCGATCCGATCTGAAATGTACTTCACCATGGAAAGGTCATGCGCGATGAAGAGATAGGTCAGACCCTTTTCTTCTTGCAATTCCTTCAATAAGTTGACGACCTGCGCTTGGATCGAAACGTCCAACGCTGAGATCGGTTCGTCAGCGATGATAAAACGCGGTTCGACCGCTAAAGCACGTGCGATACCGATCCGTTGGCGTTGCCCACCTGAGAATTCGTGGGGATAACGACTGGCGTGATCTTTGTTCAACCCAACTGTTTCTAAGAGCTCTTCGACTTTAGCCCGGCGCTCTTCTTTATTTTTAGCGAGGCCATGGATATCGATCCCTTCGGCGATGATATCTTCGACCGTCATCCGGGGATTCAAAGAAGCATATGGATCTTGGAAGATCATTTGCATTTCACGGCAAAATTCAAGGTGATCTTTACGTGAGGTCAACTTGCTGACATCTTTACCGTCAAAGAGGATCTGACCGTCTGTTGGTTCATACAAATGGATCACACTTCGACCAGTCGTGGTCTTACCGGAACCTGATTCACCAACTAAGCCAAATGTTTCCCCTTCAAAAATGTGGAAACTAACATCATCAACGGCTTTGACCATGCTAGGCTTACCCACGCCGAAGTATTGTTTTAAGTGCTTGACTTCAAGCAATTTTTTGCGTTTTTCTGGCATGTTAAATTCCTCCTGGTCTATTCAGCATCCGCATGCTTCATCGCTTCTGCACGCCGATTTTTTGCAACTTCTTCTTGTTCTTGGATCTCACGCCAGATCTCAGCCCGACGCATGATCTCTGCTGGCGGCTCGATCTGGGGTGCATCTGGATGCAAAAGCCAAGTAGCTGCATAATGCGTATCTGACACCTTAAAGAATGGTGGTTTCTTTTGCGCATCGATCTTCATCGCATATGGATTCCGAGCTGCAAATGGATCACCTTTTGGCGGATCTAAGAGATCTGGTGGTGTCCCTGGGATCGCTTCAAGTTTGGTACTTGAAAGAGTCGGCATCGAGTTCAACAAGCCCCAAGTATATGGATGTTTTGGATTGTAGAAGATCTCGTCTACCGTTCCATATTCAACGATCTGCCCCGCATACATTACGGCGACCCGGTCAGCCATCCCAGCAACCACACCTAAGTCGTGCGTGATAAAGATGATCGAAGTCTCGATCTTAGCTTGCAATTCTTTCATCAAGTTCAAGATCTGAGCTTGGATCGTTACGTCCAAAGCGGTCGTTGGTTCGTCAGCGATCAAGATCTCTGGATAACATACCAAAGCGATCGCAATCACGATCCGTTGGCGTTGCCCACCTGAGAATTGGTGAGGATAGTTATTGAAGCGTTTTTCAGCATTGGTAATCCCAACTAATTTCAAGATCTCTAATGCTTGCGCCATTGCTTTTTTCTTATCCATATTCTTATGGACCATCAAAGGTTCCGCAATTTGGCGTCCGATCTTCATCGTTGGATCAAGCGAAGTCATCGGATCTTGGAAGATCATTGCGATATCTTTGCCACGGATCTTTTGCATCTCTTTTTCAGATTTCTTCAAGAGATCTTGTCCTTGGAACATGATCGAACCACCAACTACTTCAGCATTACTTGCTAATAAGCCCATAATACTCTTAGTTGTGACCGATTTACCTGAACCGGATTCACCTACGATGGCTAACGTTTCACCTTTATTCAAATGAAAACTCACATCGCGAATGGCTTTAACATCACCCGCATAGGTATGGAAATTGATTTTAAGGTTTTTAACATCTAAAATTCGTTCAGCCATACTACAACCTACCTTCTAGTTTTTGGATCAAATGCATCGCGGAGACCATCACCTAACAAGTTAAATGAGATCATCAACACACACAAGACGATCGCTGGATACCACATTTGATATGGTAAGAATTGGAAATTCTTTTGCCCTTCATTCAACAATACCCCAAGGGAAGTTTCTGGGGCTGAGATCCCGATCCCGATAAAGCTCAAGAAAGCTTCAAAGAAGATCGCAGTTGGGATCGTGTACATCGTTTGGATGATGATGATACTTGATAAGTTTGGCACCAAGTGTTTCCAAGCGATCTTAGTTGGGGATTGCCCTAAAGTCCGCGCCGCCAAAACATATTCTTGACTCTTTAACTGGAGCGTCTCGGCCCGGATCATCCGCGCCATCGTCGTCCAACTAGAGATCGCGATCGCCAAAATGATCGATCCGATACCTGGTTTGAAGACCACCAACATCAAAACAACGATAACTAAACTTGGGATGGAGGAGATAACTTCGATGATCCGCTGCATCACGTTATCCGTCCTGCCACCCTTCCAACCCGATACGATCCCGTACGTGACCCCGATCGTCAAGTCAAAGAAGGTAGCAACTAAAGCAACGATCAAGGAGATCTTGGTCCCATAAACGATCCGTTGCGCCAAGGAGCGCCCTAAGTAGTCAGTACCCATAACAAAGTATTTGTCTTTGGATACGCCAGCTTGCGCATATTTATCGACCCAAACATCGCCAACTTTAGCCTTACCATTGAACCCATTGATATTTACACCAGGGATCTTAGCTGGTAAGTTAGCATATTGTGGTTGTGATTTGACCAAAGTATCGCGGTTAACAAATGGTGTCGAACCAAACGCTACAACGATCATAAATAAAATGATAAAGAGCGAAATGACCGCCCCTTTATTCTTCTTCAAACGGCGCCATGCATCTTGGGTAAACGTCAAGGAAGGCGCAGCAATTTTTTCAGCATCAAGCTCTTCTTTTACTTCTAAAGCTTGAAAATCTTCTGGTCGTAATTTCATTTTTTCTTCCATAAAGCTTAGCCCTCGTTTCCAGCAAGTCTGATCCGCGGATCAATGATACCGTAGATGATATCCGTCAATAGGATAACCGCTACAAGTCCCGCAGAAAATAGCATCGTAACACCCATGATCGTTGGGTAGTCGTTAGTCATGATCGATTTAACGAACTGTTCCCCGATACCAGGGATCGAGAAGATATTTTCGATGACCATCGAACCTGTCATCAACGCAACCGTATATGGCCCGATCAAAGTTACTAATGGGATCAAACTGTTGCGCAAAGCGTGATGGTAAACAATCTGGAACTTGCTCAACCCTTTAGCCTTGGCAAGCTCGATATAATCAGAATTTAGCACATCGACCATCCCAGTTCGCATAAACCTAGATGTTTCAGCCAGTGGCCCTACACCGAGCGCGATCGTTGGTAAGACTGTATAGGCAAAGCCACCCCAATCAGCGATCGGGAACCAGCCAAGTTTCAAAGCGATATAGTATTGAAGTAAAACAGCTAACACGAAGTTTGGTACTGATTTACCGATGATCGATAGGATCGTAACACCAGTATCGATCCAAGTGTTGCGGTTGATCGCAGCAATCGAACCAAAGATGATCCCAAAGAAGACCCCAAAGATCATCGCTTGGATCCCCAATTGAGCTGAAGCCCCGATCCGGCTTGAGATCAAATAGGAAACTGGTTGATTACTAAATTGGAATGATGTTCCCATGTCACCATGTAACATCCCTCCAATATAGAGTAAATATTGCATCCAGATCGGTTTATCCAAACCATATTGTTGGTTCATGATCGCAATCTGTTCGGGTGACATTTTTTCTTGGTTTGAATATGGCGTCCCGGGCATGAGCTTCATCAAAAAGAAGGTGATAGTTGCCACTAAAAATAGCGTCAACGCCATATAGAAAACCCTTTTTAACAGGTATTTCTTCATATCGTATATCCTCTCGTTTCTGAGATGTCTTTTTTGCCAAACAACGCAGGATAGTTAGTCCTGCGTTGTTTGATATTTTAAATCATTTTAAGTCTGATCTTATCTACCGTCAACTAAAAACTAGTTACCTGAGATGTAAGCTTCCTTAAAGTTGTAGTTTACACCAGCAGAGTTAAAGATAACATTTTTCACGGAAGGTTTTACCATCCATGGTTTTGTACTTTGGTAAAGCGGAATAACACCTTGATCGTCCATCAAGATCTTTTCAGCTTGCACTAAATCATCCCAACGCTTAGCTGGATCATTAGCATCAGTTGTCTTAGAAGCTTCGATCAAGCGATCGTATTCTTCATTCTTCCAACCACCAGCATTTTGGGAGTTATCAGAAGTCATCAAGTCTAAGAAGGAGATAGGGTCAGCAAAGTCAGCACCCCAACCTGAAACAACGACGTCAAAGTTCTTTTGTTCTGTCCGTGCTAAACGTGTCTTGAATGGTACGTTAGAAACAGTAACTTTGACCTTATCTGAGCCAAATGTTTCAGTGATCTCACTTTGTAAGAATTCCGTTGCCTTCTTAGATGTATCAGTATCATCACCTAAGATAGAAAATTCGATCTTATCTTGGCCAACTTCTTTGAGACCTTCTTCAAAGAGCTTCTTAGCGTCTTTTTCATTATACTCAACCGCTGATTTTACATAAGCTGCGTCAACGAAATCTTTACCATTACGTTCAGCTAAGTCACTGGAGACAAATCCCTTAGCTGGTGTAGAAGCACCCGCTAAAACTTGTTTAACGTATTGTTCACGATCGATCGCTTTAGAGATAGCTTGACGGATCTTAGTGTTAGCAAATTCAGCTTTTTGTTCGTTAAGTTGTAAGTAGAATACGGAAGCTTCCTTACGGTCTGTATAACCAGTTTGGCCCTTGAGCTGACGTGCTTGTTCAGCCCCTAAAACAGTTGCATCCACTTTACCAGATTGGTATAAGTTGTAAGCTGTTGTTGTAGACTTATTAACTTTATAGTTGATCTCGTCTAACTTAACTTTGCTCTTATCCCAATAGTTCTTGTTCTTAGCTAAAGTCCAGCTAAGGTTTGTCCCTGTCCAATCTTTCAAGACAAATGGACCATTGTAGACCATGTACTTGGAAGCTGTCCCGTACTTGTCGCCGTATTCTTCGACCACTTTTTGATTTTGTGGGAAGAATACTGGGAAGCCCATCAATAACTTGAAGTATGGTACTTGCTTATCAAGTGTTACGACTAATTTATGGTCGCCGTCAGCTTTGATCCCTAATTCACTAGGTTGCTTTTTACCATCCATAATGTCCTGTGCATTAGCTACACCGTCAAAGAGGTAAGCATATTGTGAACCAGTCTTAGGGTCGACTGTGCGTTGCCAAGAATAAACGAAATCTTTGGCAGTTACAGGATCACCGTTAGACCACTTAGCGTTCTTACGCAAAGTAAAAGTATAGGTCAAACCATCATCAGAGACCTCTGTCTTCGTTGCGATCCCTGGTTCGATCTTAGAGTTCTTACCTAAGCGATAAAGACCCTCCATCGAATTATTCAATTGGTTAAAACTAACAGTGTCTGTTGCTTTGGAAAGATCCATCGATGGCAACTCTGCACTTTCGCTCCAGTTGAGCACTTGCTTGTCGCTGGCACTATTATCTGAGCTCTTGCCACAAGCAGCGAGAAAAACAGCTGACAACGCCACAACAGCGCCCGCTTTGGCTAATTTAGCTAATTTCATAGATTCACAACTCCTTAATAATTACTTAATGACTCTAAATTACATCCTACTTTAATAACTTTTGACTTAAATAATATATGATAACGAAATTAAAATCAAGTGTTTATTCTAATTCAAAACGTATAAATTTATATATATAAAATTATATCTCATTCAAAAAAGTTGATATATCAACGATTTTTCCATTTATTTTAGCTAATTTTTGTCTAAATTTTTTTGGTAATTCGGAAATATTTCCATTTAAACCTAAATTAGAGACACGATAATTCGGAATGTGCAATTAACCAAAACTGAATTCAAAGAAAGCATTTTCTCATTTATACTCCGCCCCGACTAATTTACTAGTACAGTGGTATAATTTTAGTAATATCACTTGATCAAGGAGGATCTTTATATGACACCAGTTATCATTGCGGGTATCGAAAATGAACAAGAAAATTTTGACTATACGATGGCAGAACTAGCTTCTCTAGCTGAGGCTGCCAACATGGAAGTCACCCGCCAGTTCAAACAAAAACTCGAACGTCCGATCGCTGCTACTTACCTAGGCAAAGGTAAAGCTGAAGAGATCAAAACGGCTGGGGCAGTGACCGACAGTCAGATCTTGATCTTAAACGACGAATTGACACCCACGCAGATCCGGAATTTAGAAAATATCACCGAAATGCGCGTTTTAGATCGCACAGCCTTGATCTTAGAGATCTTTGCAGCGCGGGCTAAGACCAAAGAAGCCAAACTCCAAGTCCAAGTGGCTAAACTGCAATATCAATTGCCCCGGTTGCATACTGGGCTTACCGATAAACTCGACCAACAAACGGCCGGAAACGCTGGTGGTGGCTATACTAACCGTGGGGCGGGTGAAACTAAGCTCGAATTGAATCGCCGGGTGATCGAAAAAAAGATCAGCGCTTTGAACAAAGAACTCAAAACGATCGACAAAGAACATCAGACCCGTCGTAAACAACGCCAACGCTCTGGGATCAAGACGGCAGCGTTAGTCGGCTACACCAATGCCGGAAAATCGACTACGTTAAATGGACTCCTTCGGCTATTTGGTGAAACAGAAAACAAAGAAGTCTTTGAAAAAGATATGCTTTTCGCCACTTTAGATACATCTGTTCGCCGCCTCCGTTTTGATGACAACAAAGAGATCTTGCTAAGCGATACGGTCGGTTTTGTCTCCAAATTGCCACACCAGTTGGTCAAAGCCTTTCGGACAACTTTAGCCGAAGCTGCCAACGCCGATCTCTTAGTTCAAGTCGTCGATCTTTCCGATGACCACTACCAAGAGATGATCGAAACGACTGAAAAAACTTTGGCCGAGATCGGTGTAACTGACATCCCGATGCTTTATGTTTTCAACAAAGCAGATAAGCTTGCTGTCAGCTACCCTAGCTTAGCTGGCAGAGAATTGACCTTCAGTGCCCAAGATGACGAATCGTTAAAAGCACTAGCTGAACTATTGAAACAAGAGCTCTTCAAGGACTATCAGACGCATACGTATCTCATCCCATATGCCAAGGGAAATCTCGTTGAAGAACTCAATCAAAAGGCGACTGTGCTTGAAACTGAGTATCTCGCTGATGGGACTAAGCTCAAAGCCGAAGTTGCACCGGCTTTGGCTGGCCGTTTAGCTGAACATCAACTTGACTAAAAATAGACGTGTTTCTTCTTTTGTAAGGAAGAAATGCGTCTATTTTTTATCACATACCTATAAACATAAACGAATCAATAGTATTTCTTAGCTACTATTTCAAAAGCCAGCTACATCATGCCCACCTCAATTTATAGCCGATTTTGCTTAAAAAAATTATCTGAAATTCTAAAATAAACTTTCTTTAAAATCTAAAATATGCTAACTTTTATCTTAGATACTACAAAAAGGTTGGTAATTTATGAAAAAAAATGAGCAAGTTCACTTAGATCGTTCGATCAATCTATTTTCCGCATTAGCGTTAGTGATCGGGACCGTTATCGGCTCTGGGATCTTCTTTAAACAAGCTTCTGTTTTAAGCTACTCCCATTCGACGACCATGGCTTTACTTGCTTGGTTCTTCGGTGGCGTTTTGACATTGACCAGTGGCTTGACGATTGCCGAGATCGGCTCTCAAATGCCGCAAACTGGTGGCTTATACATTTACATGCACAATCTTTACGGTAAAGTTTGGGGCTTTTTATCCGGCTGGATGCAGATCACTGTTTATGGGCCTGCTGTCATCGCCGCGTTAGGTTCGTATTTGGCGATCTTGTTACAAGCCTTCTTTGGCTTTCCCGCTAGCTATACACCTTTTGTCGGAGTCTTATCCGTTGTTTTGATCTCTGGCTTTAACTTCTTATCTAACCGCTATGGGTCTGCACTACAGATCGTTACGACATTATGTAAGTTAGTTCCGATCGCTGCGATCATCATTTTTGGTCTGCTCTTTGGTGATCAAAATGCCGTGGGTCAAGTTTTAGCCGAACGATCATCTAGTGTGGCGGGTAATTTTGGGGTCGCAATTTTAGCAACATTATTTGCTTATGATGGTTGGATCTTGATCGCTAATATGGGTGGTGAGATCAAAAATCCTCAAAAGATCTTGCCACTCGCGATCGTTTTAGGTCTGTCAGCAGTATTGATCATCTATGTTTTAGTTTCTTACAGTATTTTCAAAACGATGCCGGCTGAGATGATCGCTCGCTATGGTGAAAATGCTACCCCACACTTTGCGGAAATGGCATTTGGCAAGATCGGGGGTAAGATCTTAAACATCGGGATCATCATTTCGATCGTCGGCTGTATGAATGGTAAAGTCATGACCATCCCACGGATCATGTATGCGATGGCTAAAAACAATGAGTTACCATTTTCCAAGCAATTAGCTTATCTCAACAAAACGATGCATACCCCAATGGTCTCGATCTCTGCGATCGCAGTCATCGCTTCCGGGATGATCTTGACCGTGGATGCTGATCGTTTGACTGAGATCTGTATTTTTACGATCTATTGTTTCTATGTAATGACCTTCTTTGGCGTCTTCAAATTGCGTAAAACAACGCCAAGAGCGAAACGACCATTCTCAACACCACTTTATCCCTTGACCCCGATCGTAGCGATCTTAGGAGCAGCGTTTGTCTTAGTCAGTGAATTATTCTCTGACCTAAGTGGCGTCGTGATCTCCCTAGTGATCGTCTTATGCGGTCTGCCGATCTATTATTATAAGAATAGAGTGTAAGGCAAAGTGGGAAATGCCGTATGAATAACGGGAATACCGCCGTGATGCGTGTTTTGCATCATGGTGGTATTTTTGTTATTCACTAAGCATTGCTTTGTCGCACACGTTTCAATAGAGTGTAAGAACTGACGGGTTGCACCGTACAGATAACTGAAAGATCGCCAGGATGCGCTTCTTGCATCGTGGCGATCTTTTTGTTATCTGCTAGGTGTTGTCAGTTCGCACACGTTTCGATAGAGTGTAAGGCAAAGCGGGAAATGCCTAGTGAATAGTAAGAGCCCAACCAAGATGTGTGTTTTGTATCATGGCCGGGCTCTTACTATTAGTGCTTATCAAATTTATTGCTGGTGATCAATTCGATCGTTTGATCCATCTTGGTGCGGTGATCTTTTTCATCTAAAAGTAGTGTCGTGATGATATCCACAATATAAGTCATCGCAAATTGCGAATTGATAAAGCGGACGTTATCCACAAAATTACTATTCTTGACTAAAAGTGCCAGATCACTCAATTGGTATAACGGACTATCCTCGATCCCGGTGATCGCGATCTATAATCAGATCACAACCCCAAAAGAACATTTGATCTTACCGGAATGCGGTCATGAAGATATGCATGTTGGGGTCAACGATCAAGTCTTTAACTGGTTATTTAAAACACAGATCACTGACTGCTAAATAAAGCGGGACTCACTACGATACACAGTGAGTCCCACTTTATTTATGTTATTTATCGCGGCGGCGACGTAAAGATATCTCAGCTGTTTCATCTGCTTTTTTTACCCGCTCGATATCTTCTCTGATCTCAGAGCCTAAATGAGCTGATTCCTCTTCTTTAGGTCGATATGCGATCTGGATCTCTAGTCTATATGGTTCATCTTTTTGCATCATCGTTGACCGACCGGCAAACTTATACGGCCCGCCAGTCAAAGCAACGGCAGCTAAAGAGAGACGATACCGCTTCAAGGCTTCGATCCCACGCAGTAAGCCCACTTGGGTCACTTCCCCGAGTTCTTGGCGCTCGATCTGATTGACGCCACCATAGACGAGCAATTTGCCATTGACCTCACGCAATTCATAATACGGCAAGGCTACGGGCTCATTTAGGGCAAAGAAACGGTCACCACTCTTTGCTTTTTTAAAGAGCTCTTTATCTTTTGCTCCCCCAAAATCAAGCTGGAGATACCCGACCTGTTCTAATTGAGCCACAACTTTTTGTAAATTTTCACGTTGCTTGTGGTTTGTCCGCAACGTTGATGGTAAAAATTCTTCATCTTTGAAGATCCCATTAGTCTGCATAAACCCTGAAGCTACCCCAGCATTTTCTGCAGCACGCGTGTCGGGGATCTTGACGCCCAACATTTTTTCAACTTTAGGCGAGATATCGATCTTTGAGACCCGATCTTCCGTAAAGAAATATAAAATATTGAGATATGTGAAATACAGTAACGCTAAGAAAGCTAAGATAAACAGCAGACCACGAACGATAAAACCGTTCGCAAAAAAGCGGTAAGCAACGTAAAGCAAATAGAAATTACCTACACCCCCAACGATCGTATAGATCCGATTTTTGAGCGTGGCATTCATATTAAAATAACCAATATAACTATTGATCATCCCTAAAATACTAAACACATTCCTACCCCCTATTGCGCATTATTATCCTGCGTTGTATTGTTGTCATTAGTTTGCGCATTATTTTGTGCGCCATCTTGTTTGGTCGACTCACGCTCAGTTTGGTCAGTTTTTGCACTCGAGCTACTGCTTTGACGCGTGGTCGAACTTTGTGTTTGGCTATCATCTTGTGTCGTATCGTCTTCAACACTGCTTGATGTCTTAGCTGCTGAGCTTTCAGCCTCATCATCAGTCGTTGAAGACGAACTTGAACTGACTTTATCCGAACTTGAACTCTTATCCTCGTCATCACGCTCGCTACTACTTACTCGCTCGCTATCTAGAGAGGTTGAGACCGAGCTGACACTGCTGGAGGAAACTTTTTCAACGGCTTTTCCTTCAGAGGTATGAGTCACTTTGTTGACCGCCACGTTGGTAGCCCCCAAGGCCAAAACGATCGACAGGATCGCAAATGGTGTCAACAAAGGTGGTGTACGATATGCCATTTTTACTACCCCCAATTTTTTCTTACTACTCTAATCCTACTACATCTGTGGACCTAGCTGTTTAAAGATTTGCTAAATTTTATTGTAACTTAGCACAGTTTGGACAAAGACCATAGAGTTCGAACCGGTGGCCTTCGATCACACAACCCTCCAATTGATCTTGAAAGATCGTCAAAGGGCACATCTTGACCTCACGCACGCGACCACAATTTTGACAGATGAAGTGGTGATGATGTAACCGATCAAAATCGCACTGGTATTTAACACAGGCTCCCGAAGGCTTATTCTTGGTCTCAATGATGCCTAATTCACTAAAATCCTTTAAATTCCGGTAAACAGTATTATAGCTCATCCCGGGATAGAGCTGTTTCATGTGCTCGGTCACTTGGGTAATACTGACATATTGTTCTTTAAAGCCACACAAGTACTCTAACAAGCTCTTTCTTTGCTTGGTGATCCGATAATGGTGACTTTGCAACACTCTGATCGCTTCATTGATCAATCCTATCCCCCCTAAAGAATAATTATTACTATTTAATATGATACCACGCTTTAAGATAAAATATCAGCCACAAGTTGTTCGAGTTTGGCATAGGTCTGCTGCAACTCGGTATTTTGTAGAACATGAGCTTTGGCACGTAATGCCGCAGGTAACTCAGCATCTCGCTTAGCCTCCTTGCTTGCCAGCCGTTGCTCGATCCTAGCCTTTTTATCACCTCGTGCATGCAAACGCTCGACTTGCACCGCCGTAGAAGGTAATTCTAAAAAAATGACCGTCAGTAACTCAGCGGGCAATTTATCTAAATAAGTCAAAACGCCCTTCGTGTCCAAAACTATCACCGCCCGCTTGTCATGCTTTAAAGCACGTTTCAGGCCTTCAAATGAAGAACCGTAGTAATTATCATCATAGGTAACGTACTCTAGATAGTGGTTATCGAAGAAAGTTTCTTGCGTTTCAAAATAATAATCTTTACCATCTCTTTCACCTTGTCGCTTTGGTCGCGTCGTATGCGTCACCACCTTGGTAAAGCCTAAATTCTCGGTCAAATACGCTTGGGCCGTCGTCTTGCCACTACCAGGGGCACCACAAATGATAAATAAATTTCCATCTAATGTTTCCAAAAAAATCACCTATTTACTCTATCTTAAACTAAACTTGATCCTTTTTTCTTGCAAAATAAAGGTATCCATTATAAAATTGTAAGCGTTGACAGATGCTATATCTATTTTTTTAGATACGATATTGCTGTCAACTTTATTCTATACTTAATGGAGGGGTATTACTATGGAATTTGGCGAATTTTCAAAAGCAAACTACTCGATTTCTCTGGATACAAAAAGCCAACTTTTCAGTGCCCGCTCAAATGATAACCCTAAATTTGAAGCAACGGGCGTGACGATTCAAGATGCACTCTCTGAATTGTCGAAGTTAGACGCTAAGATCCGCTTATAATCGTAGTTAATTAGAATATTCAACCTTGAGGCCACAATTTGATCGTGGCCTCTTTTTATTGAAAACTAATTGACATTTAATAATACAACCCTTATTATAAAGTAATTAATATTATGCAAAGAGGTATCTTATCTATGAGTATTAAGGAACGCGTCTTCAAGAAAGAAAGTTTAGATCGTTATTTGTCTGAAGACCGCAAGTTTAACAAAACGCTTAGTGCTAAAGATCTTATCTCAATGGGGATCGGAGCCGTGATCGGTACGGGGATCTTCATCTTGCCTGGGACTGTTGCAGCCCTTCACAGTGGACCAGCGATCACGATCTCCTTTGTGATCGCAGCGCTCGTTTGTTCAACTGCTGCAATGTGTTACGCTGAATTTTCTTCTGCTTTACCGATCGCCGGCAGTGCCTATTCATTTGGTAATGTCGTCTTCGGTGAAATCGTCGGTTGGTTTTTAGGCTGGGCTTTGATCTTAGAGTATATGCTGTCTGTTGCTGCGGTCTCGACTGGTTTTTCCGCCTATTTCAATTCCCTATTAGCCGGCTTGGGGATCCACTTGCCGAAAGCGATCACGGGGCCTTTTGATCCAGCCAATGGGACTTTTATCAATCTTCCGGCTGTTTTGATCGTTTTATTTATCGCCTATGTACTTTCACGTGGCTTACGGACTTCGATGACGATCAACTCGATCTTTGTGATCATCAAGATCGCTATCATCATCTTATTCCTATTGGTCGGAATGTTTTACGTCAAACCGGCAAACTGGGATCCATTCATGCCATTTGGGACTAAAGGTGTCCTAGTTGGCGCAGCTCAAGTCTTTTTTGCTTATCTTGGCTTTGACGTGGTCGCTTCTTCGGCCGCTGAAGTCAAGGAACCCGCTAAAAATATGCCTCGTGGGATCATTGGAACATTAGCGATCTGTACCTTACTTTATATCTTAGTTTCGATCGTCTTGACCGGGATGATCTCTTATACTAAGTTAAACGTCGCTGATCCCGTTTCCTTTGCGCTTTATGCCGTTAAACAAAATTGGGTCGCAGGGATCATCTCAGTCAGTGCCTTAGCTGGGATGTTCACGATGATGGTAACGATGGTCTACAGTTCTTCACGTTTGATCTACTCGATCGGGCGTGACGGTCTTTTACCTAAGTTCTTAGGTCAGATCAATGAAAAGACTAAAACACCAGAAAAAAGTATGCTCATCGTAACACTCATCATCGCTTTGACCGGTGGCTTCTTCTCCCTCAATCAATTGACAAACTTAGTCAATATTGGGACTTTATTAGCCTTTATGTTCGTCTCACTTGGGGTCTTACCATTGCGTAAACGAAAAGACATTCCAAATAAAGATGGTTTCAAAGTGCCGTTTTATCCTGTCTTACCGATCATCTCAGCTATTCTATGTGCCGTGATGTTAGCGCAACTCTCCTTAGAAACTTGGACTGCTGCTTTCGTCTGGTTTGCGATTGGAATGGTCATCTACTTTAGTTATGGTATCAAACACAGTAAGATCAATGAATAAATAACAAGGGACCCACTACGCTCATCGTAGTGGGTCCCTTGTTATTATATTATCCTTTAGCTGCTTTCTTTTGACGCATGATAGCTTGCTTTAACATGAATGGTGCAATGATCGTTGTCAAAATTATCACGATGATCACGCCGGAATAGTATTGGCTCGTCAAAAGTTTGGCGCTATAGCCTACTTGAGCAATGATCAACGCCATTTCCCCCCGTGAGACCATCCCAGCCCCAATGATATCAGCTGAATGCCAGTCCATTCCCAAGGCTTTGGCACCAGCGCCACAACCGATCCATTTGGTCAACAAAGCTAAGATCGTCAATGGAATGATAAATACAAGATCTGATAAGAAACCATCAAAGGTCATATGCAAGCCGATGCTTACGAAAAACATCGGGATAAACACGGCATAGCCGATCGGTTCTACACTTTCTTCGACTTCACGCTTGTAACTAGTTTGAGCTACTGCGACCCCAGCGAAAAATGAACCAACAACGCCACTTAAACCAACTAATTCAGCCAAGTAAGCCATGCCTAAGCAGATCACTAATGACATCAAGATGACCGAAGCGGAGACTGACATCTTTTCACCAATCCGCATCAAAGTTGGGGTCACCCACTTGAAGACCACATAGATCCCTACAAAATACAAGACCTGTAAAGCGATCCCCAAAGCTAGGTTGGACTGAACATGACCCCCGCCACTCTTAGCCACATCACTGAAGATGCTGACCAAAACGCTTAAAATGATAACGGCTAAAATATCATCGATCACGGCAGCCCCTAAGATCGTTGTCCCTTCCTTTGAATCAAGACGCCGTAATTCTTTGAGGACTTCGACCGAGATGCTGACCGAGGTCGCTGCAAAGGTGACCCCTAAAAAGATCGCCTGCTCATTGTTAAAATCAAATAAACGTCCTAAAACATAGACAAATGCCACTGGGACCACGATCCCACAGACTGCGACTGACATCGATGGCTTAAAATACTTCTTGAGTAAGCCCAGATCACTTTCCAGTCCGGCCATAAACATCAACAAGATAACACCGATCTCGGAAAATGTATGCACAAAATCATTTTCAACGACCCAGCCTAAAACCGCTGGCCCTAAGATGATACCAACTAATAATTGCCCAATTACGGCTGGCATACCGATCCGGCGACTAAAATGCCCAGCTAAAGCCGTTGCTAAAAGCACTAGACATAGGATTCCTAAATGTTCCATTATTATTTTCCCTTCTTCTCTTAAATCTACTAGTAGATATGGTCACATCATATTCGATAAAATTAATTATAACTAAAATTTAACCTTCTATCTACTAAAATACTTATACAACAATTAGAAAAAGAGCCAATATGATTATTACATCGGCTCTTTTTTCAGATTATTAAATTTACCTAAACACTATTTGAGTTCAACATCACGGTACAATAACACCGTCCCATATGGTGAAATGTTCAAGCCCTTGACCCGCGAGTTTAAGAGATAGGTCATAGCACCTTGATAAACAGGTGCAGTGTAGGTGTCATCTTTGATCAAATGCTTTTCAGCATCGATCAACAATTCCCACCGCTTAGCTGGTTGACTTGCGTATTCACCAGCAGCTTGATCAAGATCATTCCAGAATTCTTGATTTTGATAATCAGTATTCAAGTGATATTGACCACCATCGCTGATAAAGTTGACTGGATCAGCATAGTCGGGTTGCCATGTTCCATAAACCACATCATAATTATAAGCCGTCGTGGCTGCCAAACGTGATTTAAGTGGAATGGCGCGTAAGTTGACCTTTAAGCCAGGTAAATTTTGCTCCAATTGACTTTGAAGGTAATTCCCAACTTGTTTAGCTTCATTTGTGTCCGAAGTCAAAACTTCTAGCATCAATTCATCTTGACCCAACTCTTTTTTAGCTTGTTCCCATTCACTTTGAGCGACTTTCTTGTCATATGGCAATAGATCACCGGCTTGTTTGCGGTATTCTTTACCCGTTTCAGAGTTATACGCAAAGTCAGCTGGTACGATCCCATTTAATGGTGTGCCTGCATTCAAGACGTTTTTCACCAATAACTTCTTGTCAAAGCCTTGAGCGATCGCCTTCCGTGCATGCACATTACCGGTGACATCTCGTTTTGTGTTGAAGCCTAAATAACCGATCAACGGGATCTTCTTAGAATGATAACCCGGGTTATTGGCATATTGTTTAGCAAATTCATTGCCTAAGATCGTGTAATCTAATTTATTGGTTTGGAATAATTTCCCTGCAGTTGACGTATCTTTGACCACTTGGATGTCAGCACGTTTTAATTTTACATTCTTTTTATCCCAATAATTATTGTTTTTTACATAGCTCCAAGTATCATTGGTTCCCTTCCAACCACTGACAACAAATGGCCCATTATAGACAGCTTGGTCGGAAGTCGTGCCATATTTGTCACCATATTTAGTAACAACTTTTTCATTTTTAGGGAAGAATGGTGCACCAGTCAAAAGCTCATCTAAATAGCTGATCGGTGCTTCAAGTTCAACTTGTAAAGTGTAGTCATCTAAAGCTTTGACACCTAATTGATCAGGTTGCATTTCACCCTTGCGGATCGCTTGAGCATTTTTGATCGGATCTAAACGTTGCGAGTTTGGTGAAGCTGTCGCAGGCGCGATCAAATTTTGCCAAGCATAAACATAATCTTTTGCTGTTACAGGATCGCCATTTGACCACTTAGCATCCTTACGCAACTTAAAGGTATACACGTCTTGAGCATCATTATGTGAAACACTTTGAGCACCAGCCAAGACAGGCTTTCCCTTGCTATCAAAGCGATATAAGCCTTCAAAAGCATTATCCATCGCTTCTAAACTGATCATATCACTATATTTAGCTGTATTTAAAGTTGCCATTTGATCACTGACAGCAGCTTTCATGGCTTGTGGATCTGAACTACTTTTACTATTATTACTGTTGCTACAACCGGCTAAGATCCCGCCAGCTAATAAGATCCCTACAAATGCCATGAGATTTCGTTTCTTCATCTCGAATTCATCCCCCTCGTCTAAAGTATCTAACAATATAATTTTGCACTATTTAATTGTATTTGGCAATAATTTTTACTTACAAATAGGAAATGTTTTTTCGAGTATCACCACTAGTATTTCTATGAGTAAACGACTATAATTGACACATCAACTCTACAAGGGGGCTTTTAGCATGAAGATCAACCAATTTGCGCATCTAGCTGCCGATGCAGAAACTAAGGCACGTGAACTCAATCAGATCGGCTTTTTAAACTGCGATGCACAACATAACGATGATCTAAATCATATCTGGATCCAATTTATCCTTGCTTGTTTGCCACATTTAAAAACGCCAGCGGCTAAAAAAGCGTACTTGAGCGATCTTTTGGCAACATCAACACTTGATGTCGTTGAATTCAAGCAAAGTCAAACGGTGGACTTAAAAACTTTTTATTTAGTCGCACTGCAATTACTGGATTTTGAAGCTGATGTGGATTTTGACATCAATGATCCACTTGCTTCAATGGATAAACTCGGACTTTACCATGCACAGCAGCTTGATGATCGCACCGATCTGATCAATGCGCTATATGATCTACTCTGCACCCATACTAAACACGGGCAGACTCTACTTGATCGCCTGGCAGCTTTAGGCTATTTCACAAAATTCTATGATCTACCTGCGATCAAAAAGCCACTGTTCTTTAACGGCAAGGCGCAACCGATCTTTGATACGAATAAGCTGATCCGTGAAGTCGTCTATGTTGAAAGCGATCTTGACACTGATCACGATGGCAAATTGGATCTGTTAAAAGTTGAGATCATTCGACCTAAAGATACGGAACACGGCCTCAAAGTCCCCGTATTATACACAGCTAGCCCCTACAATCAGGGGACTAATGATGTTTTAGGCGAAAAAATGTTGCATCCAGCGACAGAGAAATTAACACATAAAACTCCAACTACAACTAGCTATGCTGATATAAAATTCGAGGCCAAAACACCAAACTTACCAGCTAAGCGTGAAGTCGCTGGACGTTCGACCCGGGCCGAAGAGACTTTTGACCGGGAATTGAGCTACACTCTAAACGACTATTTTTTAGCGCGAGGCTTTGGCGTCGTCTATGCTGCGGGGATCGGGACGCGTGATTCGGAAGGCTTTCGTACCTGTGGCTCACAAGCAGAAACTAGCTCGACCACAGCCGTCATCGAATGGTTGACGGGAAACCGCCGGGCCTTTACCAATCGCAGTGAAAATATCGAGATCAAGGCCTGGTGGTGCAATAAAAAAGTTGCCATGACCGGGAAATCCTATCTTGGAACTTTAGCCACTGCGGCTGCCACAACTGGGATCGAAGGCTTAGAGACGATCATTTCAGAAGCAGCGATCTCCAGTTGGTATGATTATTACCGTGATGGCGGACTAGTCGTTTCACCTGATGGCTATGTTGGTGAAGACGCCGATGTTTTAGCCCAAGAATGCTTTAGCCGGCGCAAAGACCTAGCACAATATCAAAAGATCGCGGCTAAATGGCAAACACAATTGGACTCGATCACTGCTGGGCAAGACCGTCAAACCGGAAATTATAATCGTTTTTGGGATGAGCGTAATTATCTAAATAATGTCGCTAACATCAAATGCGATGTTGTCTTAGTACATGGTTTGAATGACTGGAATGTTAAACCGCGTAACGTCTTTAATCTCTATCAAGCGCTCCAAGAGCTGCCAATCAAGACTAAGTTGATCTTACATCAAGGGAAACATATTTATATCAATAATTTTCAGTCCCTTGATTTTACCGATATGACGAATCTTTGGTTGTCACATAAACTCTATGGGATCGATAATCAAGCTACAACTGTTTTACCTGACGTTTTGATCCAAGATAACGTTAAGCCTGACACTTGGAAAACTTATCCTACTTGGCAAGCAACGACTACAAGTAAACTTTGGCTGACACAAGCCGGGCAACTAGCCGACACCCCTGATACAGGGAGTTTGAGCTTTAACGATCAACTGACACCTAAGGCTTTTGCTGACTATCAAGCTGATCTTGATCTTTGGAAAAATGATCTCGTTAGCTCTGAGGCTTCCCCCCTTGAGCAAGCCCGCTTAAAATTCCAAACAGCTCCCCTCGAGCAACCATTGCTCATCAGTGGTGCACCTAAGCTCAGTGTGAAAGTGGCGTGCTCGGCTGACCACGGTCTCCTCAGCTTCATGCTCGTTGATCTTGGTAAGGCAAAACGCTTGAATAATACTCCTACTGTGCTTGAGCCTAAGGGGATCTTGGCTGGCTATAATTGGCGGGAAAATGATCTCGTTGAATTTACGCTAGGCAAAGATACGCCCTTTAAACTCATCAGTAAAGGACATATCAACTTACAAAATCGCACCGAACTTTGGCGCAATGATGAGCTTTTAGCTGATAAATTCTATCAGCTTGAAGTGACCCTGCAGCCAACACACTATCAGTTACCAGCTGGAAGGCGCTTAGGACTGATCGTCTATGCTACCGACATGTTTGGTACGCTACGAGGAAATGAAGACATCAGCTATACCTTAGACCTAGCTGACTGCAACTTAGAACTTCCTTACTTCAATAACTAAAAATAACTCCGCCCCATTTTTGAGGCGGAGTTATTTTTAATTAGCGTAATTGATCTGTTGCGTCTCCAATAAGTCATAGCTAGTAAAGGTATGACCATCAAGATCGACTTTGTGCATGTCTAAGGCTGTGATCTGACTGTTTTCATATGTCTTGTAATAAAAGATCCCTTTGTCGGTGTTATAGCAATCAGAATAGATCGTATATTCATATTTGCCATTACCAACATCACAGCAACCCTTTTGTTGTTCAACAGAACCTAAGATGTGGAAATATTGACCAACACTGGAATTTTCATCTGGTTGGCAGACCGAATGAGCTTTCGTAAAGACTGCTTTGACAAAGCGAGAACTTGAAGTTAGATCTCCTGGTAAACCTAGAGTCCCCATGCCACGGCTATAAGTATCCAATTCGACCCCAGGATAAAAAGTATTTTCTGGTGTCTTAGGCGATAATGTCCGATAGTTATTCAAAGTAAATAATTGCTTATCAAAAGTTGGATTATTCGTTAACACACCCACTGGATCATCATAAACCTTCAAGCCATCAGCCATCGGTTCGACCACGATCGACTCTTTTTTATCTGAGATGATCCAATGCAAAGGCGATAATGGCAATTCAGGACTAAAGGCTTCATTTACCAAATTGATATTAGCTAACATTTCACGGGCTTCCGCTACAGTCTTGCATTGACCCAAAATATATGGAATAAATTCAAATGGTGTCACATTATCCATTTCTGGTTCAAATTCACGAAAGACTGCATTACCTTCAAAGTTGAGCCCTGCCATTCCTAAGCCATATTCATTGACTGCATCATAATACAATGGGGTGTCAGCAAAAACCGCAGCCACCCCGATCATTGCATAGTGCTCGCTTAAAGCAGGCAATTTTCTTAAATTAAAAACAAAATTCCGTGGAACAATAACTGCTTTCTCACCATAAGAAAGTTCTAGATCCAAATTTCTCCCAAAATAATGTGAATTAGTCTTAAACGATACTGCAGTACACATAATGTCGACCTCTTTCTATAAATTCTCTAAATTTTTCTCGATCCAACAGACAATATTTTGCAGACCTTGATTGTCTTTTAAATCAGTCAATAAAACTTCAGCTTGATCTTGATCAGCTGCCACTTGTGCTTGTAAGGTAGCCAGATCGATCCGATGGTATGTAGCAAGGTCGATCTTATTGAGTAAGATCAAGCCCCGCAAGTTTGGAAGTCGCGGAGACTTAGCGCTTGCATCTAGTAAATAGATCACAGCATCGGTCTTGATCTTAGCCGGCTGTAGCTCAGGTCGCTCAACAAAAATCAAATCTATTTTACCACTCAGATGCAACAGATTCAATTCATCAACTAGATCCATATCCTCTAAAGTAGTTGGTGGTACATAATTTATCTTCTCTACCGTAAAAACACCATTAGTTAAAGTTGCTATGGTATACCTATGCGCAAGGATCTCGGTCACCCGCTTGATCAACAATGTTTTACCAACATCTTTTGGCCCACAAATGCCTAGCGTTAACGTCTTTGTTTTAGTCATTGGCTGCCTCCATGTTAGATTACGGTCCTTAACCGGTATATATCATGCGAAACCGCTCGATGTTAGACATGAGGATATAAATTGAATGTTCGCACCTATGAAACAACAATTTGAACATCTTGCTAGCTCACTAAATATAACCAAGCTTGTCACTCTTATGCCTTACAAGTAATAATTTACGCCATGTAGGCGATAGCAAATATTCTTTGTTTTTACATATTTACAAAAAAACGTGTTTCTCCTTAAAAACAATGGATTTCTTCCTACTAAAAATTCTTACATGTCAAGTAAAAAAGGCTCATGTTTCTCTTCAAAATCATTTTTAACGCTTTCATAAAGGTTAAAAAAACGCCAAATTATGCAAATTTAAAAAAATCCCCGTTTCACATTTAATTATTAAAAAATAATCTAAAAGTTATAAATAAAGCCTGTCATTTTTGCGTATTTGTTAATTGTGCGCAACTATAACAGTAATTGGTAAAAAGTTCAGAATTATTATATAATTTGTTTATTTAAAATTTTTATGATAACTTAAAAAAATTTCGTCAGAGGGGGCTTTATCATGCACAACGAACAACTCTTTGATCATAAAGGGCTGCAGATCTACTCGTTGCTACTATTATTGCATTTACATAATAATCATACCCACAAATCCGAGCTCTGCACCGCGCTTAAGATCACCTCGCCGACATTGAGCCAGTTGACTGAGCAGATCAATGCTTTTGACCCACAACTTCTCACCGTTACTCGGCATGAAGTCATTTTGAATTTGCCTTATAATGGTCAAGCTGTCAATGCTTTAAATGCTCAGATCTTAGCCTCTTCGTTGCGCTTTCAGCTCCTAGATCTTTACTTCAAGTATTCACACTTGACCCGTGAAGAAACCGCCCGGATCTTGAATATCAGTCTGACTTCAACTAACAAACTGATCGGCGAATGCAACGCACTTTTAAGTGAATTTAAGCTTGAACTAAAACAAAATATGCTCCGTGGATCAGGCATTCAGTTCTTCTATTTTTACTTCAATTTTTATTGGAATAATCATGCTAAAGGGTCTGCGCTTAAAAATGTCGTTATTTCTGATCATGGTTTTAAAGAATATGCTCAGCAAAAATTAGGTTCTCAGCTCAACATTATTCAAAATGACCAGATCAGCTTATGGCTCTCCTTGCTCAGCAGTAAGCATGAACTGATCCAAAGTTATTTTAGCCAAGAAGAAACTAAACCTTTGTTCTTTGAGATCAAAGAAACACCCTTATACGAAGCTTTATTAAAGTACTTCAAACAAAATTGGATCTTCTTAGATAAAGAACTCGTTGAATATTATAGTTATTTGACCTTTATTTTCTTAAATACATACAATATCATCAGTTATCCTGTCACTGAGATAAATTCACTATTTAAACACTCAAAGTGCCAACAACTACTAGAACAAGTAACTACGATCCTAACTAATAGTTATAATTTTAATACTGACTTTAATTCTTTGCGCAGTAGTTTATATTTTACGATCAATAAGTTGTTGTTGCTTGAAGGTTACTACTATTCAAATAACAGTCTTAACTTAGAAGCTAAAAAAGAAGTCTCCCAACCGTTTGAAGAGAAAGTGATCGCTGAGATATTAAATATCCCACTCGCTAAACAATTCAGCCTCGAACCACATAAACTTCAAGCGATCCAGGATAATCTAAAAATGATGATCTATCCGCATAAAAATATGAAACGCAACTGTATCAGTATTGGTGTTGTCTCACAACTCACGATCGCGACCCGCTACGCCTACATCACTAAGATCCAAAATATTTTAAGCAAGGGGCACAACATTTCCGTCAACGATTATCGTGAAGAGGCTGACTATGATCTAGTGATCGCCGATTTCAACTTGCATGATCTCACGAAATTCAAAGCCCCAGTCTTATTTTTAGATGACCTTGAGATCCAAAGTAATATCGATCTCTTAGAAAAAGAAGTTTCCCGGATCGAAAGTGACATGTATCAACCACTCTTATTACAGTAAAACTAGAACAGCCCCTATCCTGGATAATTCCAGGCTAGAGGCTGTTTTGATATTATTTTTTGCGATCAAAAATGGTATAGGCATGTTTGCCATTATATGGATGGCGACTGATCGAATACTCAAAGGGACGGCCATCTTGTAGATAGACAACTTGTTCAACTTGCAAGATCGGGTCGTTAGCCTCAGATTCTAAATACTTAAGATCATTTGCTTCAGTTTTTTCCGCAGAGATCTTACGAAATGCGCCGCCGATCTCTAACTTAACTTCCTTTGTCAGATAAGCATAGATCGAATCAAACAAGATCTCTTTGCTCAAATTTGGAGCCAAACTAATTGGCATAAAAGTGTGTTCTAAAGCATACGGTGTATTGTCAACTAAACGTAACCGCAAGATCTCATAAACCGGTTCGTTTTGTTTTAATTCCAAACGTTCTTTGACCTCTGGGGTTGGAAAAGTTACATCAAAGACGATCGGTTTGCTCTTGACCCGACTTTTGCTAAAACGCCGACTTAAACCACCATAATCATTGACTGGCAAAGCATCTTGTTGAGCCAACGCGTTCTTTTTCACAAATGTTCCCGAACCTCGCCTGGAGTAAATAAAGCCCTCGATCGCTAACATATCCAAAGCTTTTTTGACTGTCATCCGACTAGTTTTGAATTCTTTAGCTAAAGTGTTTTGGTCGGGGAGCATACTCCCTGCTGGATACTTTTCCTCAATGATCTGTGTCTTTATCGTCTCTAAAATGTGTTTATATTTTGGCTCCATGTTCTATTCCCTCGCACCCTAGAATTTGTATTTACTTTAACCATATAATAGCAATACTTATAACTCTATGTAAAGCTATAAGTAGACCTAAAAAAATAACACCCATTAAAAAATGAGTGTTATCTTTGATCAATTTGCAAAATCACTAAATTTTGTTTTTAAAACTACTTTTAGGCCTAAGTAAACAGCTAACAACCCTAGCAACATGTTAAGGACAATATATAACAAACCTACTGCCACCTGCGAAGCATCAAATAAATTGACGATCCCATCAGCAAACGAAGAAAAGGTCGTTAAACCACTACAAAAACCTGTTGAGGCTAGTTTGCCAAATTCAGCTGAAAGCGTCTTTTTAAATAATCCAGCTGAGATCAACCCGATCAAAAAACAACCGCTAACGTTAACGACCAAAATAGCGAAAGCCTCTGAAACACTAGGTCCGATCAAGGTCTCACAAACATAACGCAAGGCTCCACCAAAGAAGCAACCACAGCCAACAAGCAATAATTCTGTTGATTTTTTCATTTTTCCACCTGATCCTTATCTAAAATAGCTTTCCAAGGGCTAGGCCTAAATAGACACAAGCTAAGCACAACACGACACTACCGCACCAATAAAGCACAGCGTGGCCTGTTTTACCTTGTTTGAAGTACTTGAGATTTTCTAATGAAAAGGTCGAAAAAGTCGTTAAACCACCACAAAAGCCACCTGCATGCAATGTATTAGCCATTTGTGAAAGTTCACCCTTTGCCACTAAAGCAGCAAAGATCCCGATCAAAAGCGAGCCTAGTAAGTTGGCAGCCAAGGTACCATAAGGAAGATAAGCTTTAGCATGATTGAACCAATCAGAGAATAAACTCCGCAGACAACCACCAAAAAAAGCTCCTAGTCCAGCAGCACCAAATCCTAACCAAAAAGTTTCTGTCACAATCATTCACTCTTTTCCAATTAATTATCCGCCCGATCATTTTTCCGAAGCTTCAATGGCGCACAGCCCTTGAATTCTTCACGATAAAATTCGATGAATTGATTTTGGATCTGACGATTGGTATAACCATCATATCCCAAGATCCGTAAAACCGCTCCATTTTCTTCCAGTAACGAGATCCCAAATGAAACATCAGATCCAGGAAGCTCGATCACTTCACGAGCTTTCTTCACAAAATCTTGGTCGATATTTTTGTCGATCAAAATAACCCAATTCGGTTAATTCATCGACTTGTGGCGTACACAACAAGTAATCATTATACACTAATTTGCCCGTAACTTTAATCCGTATCCGCATACCAACATCTCGATACTAAAATGATTTCTCATCTGGTGACCAGCCACTAGTCAAACCATCAGTCGGGGTCAACGAAACATTCTCAGCTAGATCAAGCTCCATAAACTGGCGATAGTAGGCATTCTTATACGGAATGACTTCATCCATATTTCCAAAAATGCCCCTGACCGAGTTTGATCTGGGGCTCTTGACACGTTTGGCGTAAATTATCACACTTATACACATAATTTGGTATCTGCTTTATCAAAATGGCATGAGCATCATCTTCAAGTGTGAGCTTTACCTGGTATTACTCACCTTCTGTAAAACCACCAATTGTTGCCCACATTCGTTTGCTTCATAAAAGTAGAAGTTACCAGTTTAAAGCTTTAAAAGTCGATGCTGCTTTGTTGAATGAAACTAAGCAAGTCGCTAAGCTCTTTTGTCTTTCAAGATAGTGATGTGCAACTCTTCAATATGAGCGTGCACGAAGAATTAGCTTTTGGTCCCCAGCAATTAGAGTTGATAGACGAGTCGCTTTGTTTTCAGAACAACATCAGATCCAAAAGATAATGACTAAAGCCGAGATCTTAAATGACCCAACAGAACTAGCTCATTTAAGTGTTTTATGATCACAAAAGAGGCCCTACCACGATGCAGATCCGCATCATGGCAGGGCCTCTTGTTATTTATACGGAACTAGCCGTATGTCTCACATTATTTAGTTTCAGCTTCCTTAGCTAAAAGCAAGCAACCTGTGATCCCAGCATCATCACCTAGATCAACGTGTACGATATAATCATCTAGATCCGGTGTTTGAACGTAGTCATTCAACTGTTCAGCAAATGATTTTCTGATCATTGGGAAGAGTTGTTCTTGTTTAGAAACACCACCACCGAAAATGATCTTTTCAGGGGAAAGTGTCAATGTTAGATCTACACAGGCTTGGGCCAAGTAATAAGCCACGATCTCCCAAGCTTTGTCATCTTTAGGGATCTCATAAGCTTTGACGCCACCTTGACGTGCTTCGATCGCTGGACCAGCAGCCAAGCCTTCTAAGCAATCATGGTGGAATGGACAATGACCTTCATAGTGATCTTCTGGGTGACGGCGCATTACGATATGCCCGATCTCAGGATGACCATAGCCTTCGATAACTTTGCCGTTGATCACAACACCACCACCAACGCCAGTTCCGACTGTCAAATAGACACAGCTATCCTTACCTTTAGCTGCCCCGCGTTTTAATTCGCCATAAGCAGCCCCATTAACGTCTGTCGTCCAAGCATAGTCAACGTCAAAACGCTTCTTCATTTCACCTAAGAAATCGTAATCTTTCCAACCTGGCTTAGGTGTGTTGGTGATATAACCATAAGTTTCTGATTTACGGTTAACATCGATCGGACCAAAAGAAGCGATCCCGATCGAAACAACATCATGTTTTTCAAAGAATTTAAAGACATCTGTCATCGTTTCTTCAGGAACAGTCGTTGGGATCGAAACACGTTCTAAAATATTTAAATCTTCATCAGCTACAGCACAAACAAACTTTGTCCCACCAGCTTCAATAGCTCCATATAATTTACTCACTATACTTTCCCTCCAAAATAGTAATCGTTTTCTTATAACTATCTTATCGCAAAGTAAGCGTTATGAAAAGAGAAAAACGCAAAATATGTTAAACGTTTAACAGAAAATTAGCCAGACTGGCTTTTTTTATCTAAATCTGCTAAACTCAGTAACGTTGAAATCGAAATAAGGGACGCAAAATCGCCGGGTTTTGCCAAAAAATAACATATCGGAACTTTCTAACAGGCGATCAATTTTGATAGAGGAAAGTTCAGTTTATGGAGGGATTTTTTTGCAAGATTCTACACCACAGATCCGGCGTGAAGTCGGGCAATATATCATTCGCAATATTTTTGCTTCATCCGGACTGTCACTTTACGTTCTAGTCGATACGGTCTTCATTGCAGCCGCGGGGGGGACGCTCGGCTTAGCAGCTTTGAACATCTCGCTACCCATGTTTAATTTCTTTAACGCACTTGGTCTGTTATTTGGGATCGGTGGTTCAACGATCTACTCGATCCACAAGCTCAAACAACCTGAAAAAGTCGCGACCCTTTTTGGGCAGTTACTCATCTTTTGTTTTGGGCTAGGGAGTTTATTGGCGCTTTTGCTAAATCTCTTCCCGCAGCAGATTTTGACGCTGTTAGGGGCCGATTCGCAGACCATGGGGATCGCACTGGGCTATTTTAGGATAATTTCGCTCGGAGCCCCATTTTTCATGATCAATTACGTCTGTGTCAACTTCATTAGAAATGATGGCAACCCGCAATTGACCATGATCGCAACTTTGACTGCTACATTAGTGGTCGTTTTTTTAGATTGGCTCTTGATCTTTGTTTTCCAGCTACACATGATTGGGGCTGCGATCGCAACGATCTTTTCACCCCTGACTAGCTTAACGGTCTTAACATGGCACCGAAAATATCCCGCACACAAATTGCAATTAAAATTTGCTCTACCTGAGTTCAAAAATCTCAAACAGGCTGCTAGCCTAGGGATACCGTCCTTTTTAACGGAAATGAGTACAGGGGTCAGTATCTTTGCCTTTAACTGGGTCTTACTCAAACTGAGTGGCAATGCAGCCGTAGCAGCTTACGGTGTCATCGCTAACATTGCGATCGTCGTCTTAGCTCTCTCAAATGGGATCGCACTAGGTGTTCAACCGATCGCTAGTCGTGAATATGGCAAACGCGACCTTAAAAACGTCAAAACTGCGATCAGACTTGGCTTACAGGTTGCTCTTGGCCTTTCGTGTATACTGTATTTTATCTTAGTTTTCTTCAAAACACCGATCGTCAGTGTCTTTAACCACGATCACTCCGCACAACTAGCGCAGATCGCAATACATGCTTTGCCACTGTACTTTATCAGTGTCTTCTTTGCTAGCCAAAATCTCGTGATCATGTTATCACTGGTCGCAATCGAAAAAGCTAAATCAGCCTTTACCCTCTCATTACTGCGGGGCTATTTTATTTTGATCAGTGCTGTTTTTATCTTTGCAGCACTCTTTGGCCTAAATGGTGTTTGGCTCAGCGTACCCTTTACTGAAGCGTGCGTCTGTGCTCTAGGCCTGTACTTTTTAACTAATGCTTTAAAAAATATTGATCAGAGGTGACCTCTTTGAAAATCAAACGTTTAGATCATATCGTTTTAACGGTCAGCGATCTGGCCCGGGCAACTCGCTTTTACCACGAAGTTTTTGATATGCCCATCTTAGAAGAAACAGAAACCGTAGCAACTTTGCGCTGTGGACATCAACTGCTGAAACTCCAGACCACTACACGTAAAGATGCTTTGATTGCCAAAACGCCCACAGTCGGCAGTGCTGACTTATGCTTAGTCACAGGCGATGACCTCGACGATGATATCAACCATCTCAAAAGTTATTTTGTCGATATCATTGCCGGACCCCTCACTAAAACTGGGGCTAACGGAAAGATGACTTCGATCTACATCAACGATCCCGATGGTAATTTGATCGAGATCTCAGAATACTAAAAAAAATCGGCGCTGATCATTTCAGATCAGACGCCGATTTTTATTTTGATTATTTATCTTCTTTTTTGCGCTTAGTTGTAGCAAATCCCAATAGACCCGCTAAAGTAGCTAACATAGCTCCCACAAAGGTCGTTTTTTCAGTCGCAGCATCGCCAGTTTGTGGCAATTCTGTGACAGTTTGACCTTCCTTAATTGGCGCAGTCTTTTCTTTGTCCACTGAAGAAGTTTGTGTTGTTGTTACTTGTTTTGGTGGCTCATTTTGTTCTTCTTGCTTTTCATCAGACCCGATACCTGGCTCTTTATCCACCGTCTCAGTTGGTCTCTCTGGTTCAGGCGTTTCATCGACTGCTGGTTTTTCATCCAACATATAGTAAACGGTTTGGCTTTGGTTTTCCATCGTTGGCGTTAAGATCCGTTCAGCGATCATTGTCTTATCTGGAGTATAGCCTGAGATCTCAGGGACTTGACTTGCCTCGATCACACCATCTCCACTCCAAGTCGTTTCGATGATATCACCTGTCACCGCATCGACCGTGTAAAGTGGCACAAAGGTCTTCGTCACGACAACTGCTGGGCTCACAGGCTGACCTTGCTTAGGTCCATTTCCGTAAATGTAGTTGATCGTATCGGTTATAATCACTGGAACACCAGTCACTTGTTGCATTTTATGCGTCAAGTAAACGTAGTAGTGTTGGTCAGTTTCACGATCAGCATCAAATACGCCTGCACTTGCTTCTGGTTGAGCTTTTACTAACTCATAACTGGCTTGTGCATAATTCCAGAGTACATTGTCATAGCTTTCATCAGTAGTTCCCGTGAGTGTTTGAGTCTGAGCTAGCAATTCACGTTCTTGATCACCATAGACATCAATATAATGGACTTTAACGACCTGTGAATCGGCGGTATATGACACGATCAGCGTTTGATCAGGTGTCGTATGCGTGATACTTTGGCTGGCTATTGCCTCTATATCAGCACTGTACCCAGCGATCCGTGGACTTGTGATCGCAGTAGTCATCTGAGCCGGGCTCCAAGCAATCGCTAAGACTTCACCTATCACTGCATCAAGCGTTTCAGTTGCAGTAAAGATGTAAGTTTGCACCACAGCCTGAGTCACTGGTTGGCCTTGCTTAGGCCCATTGCCATAGATATATTCTACTGTCTGCGTTACGATCTTAGTCTGACCAGCAACTTGCTTAGTATCGTGAGTCAGGTAAACATAGTAGTTTTGTTCGACTTCAGGATCTTCATCAAAGTTCCCTGTACTTGCTTCTGGTTGAGCTTGAACTAACTTGTAACCAGCTTGCGCGTAGTCCCACAAAGTATTGGTATACGTCGAACCGGCTGCCCCAGCAAAGTTTTGCATTTGAGCCGTGAGTTCCTTACCTGCACTTAGATCAGTTTCAGTCCCGTAAACATCAACATAGTGAACTTTTACACGCTGCTCACCCGCCCGTATAAGTCACAACTGTTGTCAGTGGTGCTGAAGCATGCGTAATGTTTTGCCCGGATACTTCGGCTACATTTGGAATATAACCGGTGATATTTGGACTTGGTACGGTGGCTGTCATTTGGGCCGCACTCCAAGTCGTTTGGATAACTTCGCCAGTCACGACATCGATCGTATCGACCGCAGTGAAGTTGTAGTCTTTAGTCACCGTCTCTGCCACTGGTTGGCCTTGCTTAGGTCCATTGCCATAGATATATTCCACCGTCTGCGTTACGGTCTTAGTTGGACCGGCAACTTGTTTAGTAGCATGAGTCAAGTAAACATAGTAGTTTTGTTCAGCTTCTGGATCTTCATCAAAGTTCCCCGCACTTGCTTCTGGTTGGGCTTGAACTAGCTTGTAACCGGCTTGTTCGTAGTTCCACAAGACATTGGTGTACGTTGAACCAGCCACCCCAGTCAAGGTCTGCATATGATCTGTGAGTTCTTTACCAGTAGTTAGATCAGTCTCATTCCCATAAACATCAACATAGTGTACCTTGACTAGCTGTTCCCCAGCCGTATAAATGACCGTCTCTTCTAACCCGACCGAATCTGCCATCACTTCTTGGCTAGCGATCGTGGCTTTATCAAAGATATAACCTGTGATCACTGGACTCACAACAGCATCTGTCAATCGGGCGGGACTCCAAACGGTCGCCAAGGTCTCACCAGTTACCGCATCAACTGTATCAACTGACGTAAAGCTGTAGTCTTTGTGCACTTGAGCAGCTGCAGTTTGTCCTTGTTTTGGACCATTACCGTAGAGATAATTTATAGTTTGAGTTACCGTCTTGCTCTTACCAGCAACTTGTTTGGTTCCATGTTCTAAGTGGAGCGTTACATTTTGATTGACCGCATCGTCAGCATCAAAATTAGCTGGTAAACTTTCGGAACTTACAAGCACATACCCTTGAGCTTTGTAAGCTTCAATGACATCGCGGTATTTATCCGCAACTGCCGTCTCGACAGCACTCTCGCTTGCACCGGTTGTCAAAATCTGCTTATCAACTAAAACTTCATCAGTAGTATCGTCGATCACCGTGTAGGTCAAACGTTGCTCGTTAGCTTCGTAGTAGACTGTCACTGTGCTATCTGCAGAACTTGGATCGACGGTCAGAGCTTCGACTACCGCTTTATCTGCCGTATAGCCTGCGATCGTTGGACTGGTAACGGCGCTAAATTCGGCAGTCGCTGGTGCCCAAACTGGTTCACCGACATTTTGTTTTGTCACTTGATCGACCGTATGCGTTGGGACAAATGTGAGTGAGCTTTGTTGGCTTGGACTTGCGATCTGCTCAGCTTTAGGACCGGTCTTGTAAACATAATTGATCGTTTGGCCAACTGTCACTGGAGTCCCTTGAACTTGTTCCATTCTATGCGTCAAGTAAACATAGTAGTTTTGTTCAGTATCAGGATCTTCATCAAAGGTCCCTGCACTGGCCTCTGGTTGCGCTTGGAATAACTCATAGCCAGCCGCTGCATGATCCCATAAAGTATTGGTATAATTTGCACCTGCTTCACCCGTGATCGTTTGCATTTGCGCAGTGAGCTCTTTACCAGCAGTCAGATCAGACTCTGTTCCGTAAACATCGATATAATGCACTTTGACTGTCTGCTCGCCCGCCGTGTAAGTCACGACTGTCGTCAACGACGCCGAATCATGCGTGATCTCTTGACTTGAAACTTCAGCGATATCAAGCGTATAACCTGTGATACTTGGACTTGTGACTGGTGTAGTCATTTGCCCATCACTCCAGACAGTCGTAAGGACTGCGCTGGTCACAGCATCTATGGTATCAACTGAAGTGAAAGTATAGTCTTTAGTCACTGTTTCAGCTGCTGTTTGACCTTTTTTAGGACCATTACCGTAGACATAAGTGATCGTTTCCGTTACGACCTTACTTGCCCCGGCTTGTGTTCTTGTCCCATGCGTGAGATGCAAAGTGACTAATTGATCTTTAGCCGGATCATTATCATAGTTAGTTGGCAATTCAACTGGTTCCACGAGCTCATAACCTTTATCGAGATACTGTTTGATCAAAGCTTGATAGTCATTGAGCGTTTGGTCGCTGACTTTTGCCCCAGCTAGTCCTTGACCTAACAACTTATTTGTGCGGAGCTCTGTTTTAGTAGTATCATCAATGATCGTTATGCGTAAAGCTTGGATATCTTCAACATAGTTCACTTGATAAACTTGGATCGCCTGATCAGTATTTCCCAGGTTATCAGTATTATCAAATGTCAATTTAGCAGCCAAGGCTTCTGCCATATTGGCATAGGTCTTTCCATCTGGAGCGACTACCGTGTAACGATAACCAGCCCGTTCAAATAACGTATCGGAAAGCACTGGAGCTCCTGTTTGATCATAGAACATCAAGCCAGCAGTCTGACCATCATTGAAATACGGAGCTGTCGTAGAAGCTTTTTCAACAGTCTCTAGGACCTGTTTTTGTGGATCATTAGTACTGATCACCACTGCTTTTTGGAAATCAGCGGTATATTTGACGATGAAGTTTTGCGTTGCAACTTGCCCATCGGTCTTATCATCAAAAACTCCCCAAACATCCAAAGCTTCTGCTAAACTAGTATATTCCTTGTTGCTCAATAAAGTACCATTTTGATCAACAACCGTGATCTTGTAGGTATAGCCTGGCTTTTTCAACTGAGCATCCGTCACTGTAAATTGGATCTCACTGACCCCAGTTGGTGTTTGACTACCGTTATTTGCTTGCGGATCACCAGTGGCTTGGTCAAGTAATTTACCTTTGAGCGAATCTTCAAACAAGCGAGCCTGATCGACTTGATAGACCCGAGTGATCACAGTTGATCCATCGGCTTTAAAGACCGTACTTGAATATTGATTTTCAACGAATTTATAACCTGTGATCGTTGGTGGTGTTGGTAATTTCAACGCTTGCCCTGATGCACCTAAAAGATAATTATTTTCTAGTTCATATTCACCAGTCGTCTCATTTAGCGTAGCTTTTCCTACTAGATCAGGGTAGCCATTGATCAAATTGCCATTTTGATCAACATGCTTGATAGTCGCATAGGCCCCATAGGCATCCGTGATCGTACCGATGACTAGTGCCTTTTGATCAGTGTAACCACCTACTTGACGTAAGGAGACTTTCTTGCCCATATTCGTTTCACTAGTTGGTGAATAAGCTTGGAAATGATAAATGATCTTATTACCCATACTCAAAGTTGGGATATCCATCACTAACGCTTTGATCGTACTCCAGTCAGTAACTTGATCAGCAGTCAACAACTCACTTGGGACTGGCTGTCCACTCTTCCAAGTCGTGCCATCTTCAAATGTCAAGGTCGTACCATCTGCGCTTAAAACCGCAGCCTTAGTTGAATAATAAAGCGTATGCGCATCATGCAAATGATTGTTCGTCGTGCCCTTAGCAAGTTCACCTGCCGCACTGAGGTTGAGTGTAAATTCTTGCACGGCACTTGGAATATTGCCATCAGTGATCCCTGCTTGAGGGAGATTCATGACTGAGATCACATTTTGCAATGGGGTCGCTAAGTTGTTGACTATCCCCATTTGTAGGGCCTGGAGCCCTTTTAGCTGCCCGTCTTTTGTCAGGTAGTCTTTAGCTGGATAATTGAGCCCCTTTTCCGACAACGCATAATTTCCCGTACCCATGATCAATGGAGCCGGCTTGATTTCTTCGGTAGTAACGATCTTAAAATAGACCCTATCATTTGGATCATTGACCAAGGTCGTTTGTGCAACTGAGCCATCATCAAACGTGATCTGGGTCTTTAAGCGTGGCGCTAATTCTGTATTGCTCGTATCGCCACCGAGTTGGATCCAACTGGTATTATTAACGTTATTGACATTAGCTTTATAGACTTGAAGCCCTTCTGTTGACACACCTAATTTTTTTAGCTGATCAGCTGTATATAGATCACTCTCTCCACCATTTTTCTTATAAACATAGAGATCCTGTTTCGATAAGCCCGTATCAAAACCATTGACCGCATCAGAAACGACCTGCAAGTTGAACAGCACCCGCATCTTTGGTTTTAGTTCAAAGCCAGTTCCCGTCCAATCCAAGACCATCACTGTCTTACCATCAGCATTTTGTTTTTGGGTGATCTTTGGTTGTGGGGCAACTTGATTTTTATCATTTTTATCGAATGTTACCTGATAAAATTGGTCGCTATTTTTAAAATTCGTCAAAGTCGTTTGATCTGGGAGCGTCAAATACACGATTGGTTCTTTGATCGTTCCATATTCGACCGCTAAAGCATGTCCTGGAAGGTCAGTCGTCGTTTTATTGCCCTTACCAGTTAAAACGCCTCCAGCATCTAAGTTTTTGCCGGTACCGGATTTAGAGACTGTCCCTAGTGTTTCTAACCCTAACGTAAAGGTATCACCTGGTTTATAGGTCGTTGGCTCTTTGTTTCCAAGGTATGATTCCGGTCCACCATAGCCCTGAACTGGTAATTTCAACGGTTCTGAAACTTCTACTTGGAAATTAGTCGTTAAGCGTTTATTCTCGGATTCGACCTGGATCTTTGACTTATAGGTCTGCCCCAATTGAGCTTTTGAATTTAGATGGCCCAAAATATTGATCAACCCGGAATTGATATCGTTTAAAGCTTCACGATTTGTAGTCCCATTGATCGAATTTTGGTAAGCATTGGCATAATATTTAGCATCTGTCGTTACATCATAAGCTACGATCCTAACGCCCGCTGCTAATTTTTTACCTGTTCTAAATTCACCAAAATGATCTATCTGGCCTGTCAACGGATCGTAATTTTCCCCCGCTTGGAGACGTTGGGTGATCTTTGTTCCATCCGAACCAGTAACTACGACCGTATAGCTACTTTGCGCTGGATTATAGGACTTAAAATCAGCATGATCATCAGTCACGTTGTTGAGCGGCAAAGTGATCCCTTTCGTTGTGATCTCCTCTGGAAATTCAAAATGATATGTCGGGGTAAACTCAGTCAAACCATTAGCCAGCAACCCAACTGCATATAAAACAGGTACTGAGCTATCTCCATTGGCTAAGATCGGTCGTTTGACTGGATCAATATCACCTTCACTTTTGACCGAATCATTTTTGAGACTATTGTAGTCAGAAACAAGCGTCACATCCACGTTGCTGGTTTGTTCACTGTTTGAATAATGTATGATGACTCCATAATTTTCATGCACTGTCGGGTCTTCTTTTGGTAAGACCTTTTGAGCAAAGCCACGTGCTTCAGGTGAGATCGCACTTGGATCTAAAGTCTCACCAGTGTCGATATTTACCGCTCCAAAGTAGTGTTTCTTACCATCTCCCAGATCGACCCAACCAGAAGGCGCTTCACTTTGGCCCGAAGTTTGAGTGCTCGTATAACGCCCGATAAATGACAATTTAGCACTGTTATTTGTAAACACGATCGGAGAAGTGGTCGTCATAATGATCGGCGTTCCAGCTCCACCAGGCTGACTGACTTTGAGATTACCATTTAAAAATGGATCACTTGTATGCATCAGATACTTATTTGTTTCATTTTCATCTAAAATAAAGTTTTCTGGGACAGGGACTTGAACTTTAGCTAAACCACGAACGGCTGGAACAGTCCCTGCAAGCAGGCTATCGTTGATGGTCGTGACTTCATAGACATAATTAGTATCAACTGTCACATTGGTCTTACCATCAGTTACATACGCGTCTGCTTTGGTCTCTACTTTAGCCCCAGTAACATTTAAACGCTTTTCTAGAATGATCTTGATATTTGAACTAGTTGGCGCTGGAACATCATTGATCAAGAAACTGATCTGATAATTATCACCGCTGACCAAAGTATCATTGTTCAAACTCGAATTTAAATAAGGCTGATAAGCATCGGCACTGTTTCTGAGTTCTTCAGCAAAAATATTGATCGGTTTTACGGTCTGCTTTACCGTTACATTGGTATTGGCAGCTCCACCGGTTATTGTCCAGGTATATTTATAGCTTCCGTCTCCTAGGGCGGTCTTTTGAGGCGAACCAGTAGCATCTAAATTGGCAGCTAGCCCGAGATCTCCACCGTTAGCGGCATTAGGCTTTATGACCATGCTGAAAGTATCACCATTTTGACCGGTGTACTCAAAAGTCATCCCGATCTTGCCCGCACTCGAACGGGTATTATCAGTTGTAAATATATACTCTGTCGAACCATCGGCAGCAGTTTGGGATGATAACGTCCCACTATTATCTGCAGTGACCGTATTCACATGGACCTATCTATCCTCAGCTGCGTTTGCTTGAGCAACTGTGCTCTCAGCCGCTACCTTCCGAAAACCAGAAGTTGCTGGCTGTTCTACTGGGGCATCGGCTTGAGTATCTGTTTGAGGTTCAGTTTGCGTAGTATCTGCTTCAGTAGCTGTATCAGTTGACGTTTGCGGCGTCACTTCAGCTTCTGGAGCTGGCGTTGCTTGTACTTGGGTTTGCGCACTTTCGCCTGGTGTTTCTACTGGTTCTAAAGTCTCAGACTCAGCTTCGGGCGGCTTAGCTTCAGGGCTAACATGGATCGAGGTCGTTTCCCCTAAAGTCAAGGTCGTTGTTTCATCCGCTAAAGCTGGCATCTGCATTAAAAGAGCTGAGCTAAACATCGTTATCCCGGCTACGACCCAAGTTTTTTTACGTTTATAAAGCTTATATCGTCGCTTTTCTTCAATAGTGTATATTTTTCACTTTGATCACTTCCTTTAATCAAAATTGCAGTTTCTTAGTAAAATTTTATAAAAAAACATAAAATATATCATTTAGTTGTAATGGTGACATAAAGATTAAACTTATACAAAACAAATTGTGTTGCACCCCTTTTGAAACAGCTTTTTTTAATTAATATCTGTAACCATAATATAAAGTTAAATTAGATTTTTTCAACATATACGTACTGTTTTTTATCCATTTTTAATAGTAAATAATATAAAAGAAGCACTATCTCTACCACACCTAAACATGTGATTGATACTTTTATTTGATCTATTCCTTGTGATTCTTGACAAATGGTATAAAAAAACTCAGCCAAGCTTTCACTTGGCTGAGTTACTTTTAAACTTTATATTCTCACGCTTGGAAACCAAATATCCAAGTAATTTCCATTGCCTCTAGGGTCATCAGTATAACGTGTGATAACTTGCAGATCATGACCCTTGATGATATTTTTGCCTAATTCGATCGCAACATTATTAAAGCCACTCTTACCCGCATTATAAGTACCACCTGCGTAACTATTTAAAATGTCTTGCCGTGCACTTACGGTATATTGAGCTCGTCCTAGTTCTTTTTTGGCTGTTTGATCATAAATAATGATAAAAGCATATGGACGCGTTGTTGCCTTGTCAGCGGCATGCCAACCACTTACATGTGCTACATTGTTTCCATCAACATAGAACCTATCTAAATATCCATCATTGCGTTCAAAATTACGATTATTGGACGTAATTTTAGTTGTATAACCACTAGTAATGTAATTAGCAACTAACGTAATGTTAGAGATATCCAGTCCTGCGACCGGAATATATACATCAAAACCACTCGTTGTCGCATTCTTGTAACTAGCATAACCGTTTTTAGCAACATCAGGGCGTAGGTCCGGCGTATAAGCGACACTGCGTAAGACCCGACCTGTCTTAGTATCGATTACTTCAATATTAGCTACGGTATTCGCAGAAACACGATCAGAAGCATGCCACCCACGAACGTGTAACTTATCATTTACCAATCTCACTTCATCAAAGAAACCAGTATCACGTTTAGCGACTACGAGCGGACGACTCCAAGCATCGATCCGGTTACCTTCGCCACTAGTTGCATCTGAGTAGCGCGCAACGACTTGTAATTCATGTTCAGTAATATCAGCGTTGCCTAATGAGATCACCGTATCAAAGCCACTCTTGCCAGCCTGATAGATCCCACCAGCAAAGCTATTTGCCACGTCATTACGGTTCAATGCTGTATAGCTGACCCGGGCCAATTCACGCCCAGCTGTTTTATCAAAGACGATCAAGAAAGTATATGGGCGCGTCGTTGCTTTATCAGCTGCATGCCAACCACTCACATGTAATTGGTTACCATTTCTGATCGAAATATCATCAAAGTAATCAGCTTCGCGGGCAAAGTGGTATTCCCTTGAGGACAAAGTAGCGATCGATCCATAATTAGCAATAACTTTGATATTAGTGATATCCACCCCACTCAATGGAATATAGACATCAAAGCCACTATTGGCTGCATTTTTATAGCTAGCATAGCCATTTTTCACTACATCTGGACGAGCGACTGCAGAATAATTTACCGTCCGTAAAACACGTCCCGTCCGGTTATCGATGAGCTGCAAGTTTGATGTCACACCATTTAGATCTCGATCTGTTGCATGCCAGCCGCGGACATGTAATTGATCTCCAACGATCTTGACCTCATCAAAATTACCTACTTCATTTTTCAGTAAGATATAGCCCTTACTCCACATATCTGTATGGTTACCTTCACCATTAGCCGCATCTGAATAACGCGCGATAAATTGTAATTCATGCCCAGAAATATCGATCCCAGCCAAAGAGAAGTTGACATTAAAGCCGCTATTAGCTGCATTATAGATATTTTTGGCATAGCTATTAGCTACATCTTGCCGATACGTTGGAGTATATGCGACTCGTCTCAATTCTTTGCCAGCCGTTTTATCGTAAACGATCACATAAGCATGTCCACGTGAAGCGGATAGGTCAGCTGCATGCCAGCCCCGAATACTTAAATCGTTACCATTCAACGTGATCTCATCAAAGTAACCCGCTTCTCGATTTTTGACAGGAGCCGTCAGCAAGCCATTAAAGTCGATCGAAACGTCTAGTGGCCCCATGTATTCTCGACCTGGAATATATGCTGTTGAAGCAAATTGCCAAGCACCATAACCGGCATTATGCCACTGTTGTTCATAGTGCCCACCACGGACCGGAGTATATGGATATTGGGCGATCCATGTTCTATCACGTCCGACTGTCGCGATCACTGCATCGCGGTAAAGATAGCTCCCACCAGTATAAACTGCATGGTTAGTAAAACCAGCAACAGATAGAGCATTCCAAAAACTATTCAAGTTTGCTTGAGCATTCACACTATATGTACTACTGTCTTCCATATCTGCAAAGATCAAAGTATCCTTGCTCAAGCCAAAGTTTTGCATCGTATTAGCTGCATGTTGGCCTTCAGCGTAGCCTGCACTCGTATTGTCAAACATTGCATAATGGTAGACCATGACATTCAAGCCAGCGTTACGGGCATATTCGATCTGCTTACTTGCAGCTGGATTGACATAACCTGTCCCTTGAGTAACTTTAACGATCGCTGTTTTAATTCCCAGCTGTTTTAGTTTATTAAAGTCATCTTGGGTCAACCAATCTTGATATGAAGAAACATCGATCGCGTCTGCCCGAGTATAACTGCTATCACCGATATTAAAGTGGTCTGGAGTTGGGACAGCCGCAAATGAGACAGCTACGTTATTAGCTACATTTTGGGTAAAATCCGCTTTTTGGACCGCAAGCGTATTTTCGGTCGCTGTTGCTTGTGTTGCTGTCACTTCATTTGAAGTTGCCGGTTGCGTTGTTGTTTGTGTATCTTGTGCACCAGTCTGAACTGTGGTCTGCGCTTTATCTGTCAGCTGCGTCTCTACATTTTCTTGCTTCTTAGTTTCTGTTTCAGTTGGTTCAGTCTTTGTCTCAACTGTTTGTGTAGTGTCAGTTATTTTATTCTCCTCAGTATCTTGGAGTTGCGTATTTTCTGTTGCTTCAGTTGTAACTACAGCGCCAGTTTCTGCTTGTACTTCGTTTTCAGTAGCTGTTTTTTGCGAGCTATTTTCTGTGGTCAACGTTAGATCAGTCTTAGCCTCAGTAGTAGCTTGCGTTGTTTCAGCTGTCTGTTGTTGAACTTGCGTTGTCGTTGCTGTTTGGTCAGCTTTAGCGACTTGCGTAGTATACATCCCCGTTGAAAAAGCCATCATCGTTACACCCGAAGCTAGTAAAAAATGTTTTTTATTTGCTTTACGGTAATGTGACAAGGCCCTCTTTTTTCTCCTGTAATCCATCCTTGACTTCCTTTCACAATAAAACCATTGCGCCAAACATAAATAGTACTATATTCCAATCAGATACACAGTTCATTATAGCAGTCACTTTTACTTTTTTACACTCATATAATTGCTTTTTATTAAAAAAATTCTTATACTAATATATTGGTGGTTCGCAACCATCCCACCGTAATAAAAAACTAGGAGAGACATTTTATGACAAAAACACATACTCGGACCGTCCAGCTGGCTAAGGCTGGAATGGTCGCAGCTTTATATGTTGCCTTTACTTTGATCAACCCATTGAGCTTTGGAGCTGTCCAACTGCGCTTTTCAGAATTGTTCAATAATTTGAGCATTTTTAATAAGCGTTATATCTGGGCGGTAACTTTAGGCTGTGCGATCGCCAACCTTCAATCGCCCCTAGGGATCATCGATGTGATCTTTGGTACTTTAGGGACTTTGGTGATGACTTCGCTTAGCTACTGGGCGACACGCAACATCAGATCGGTACCACTTAAGTTGACCATTTGTGTCATTATATGCACACTGATGTCTTGGAGCGTAGCCTTAGAGTTACACTATGTAAGTGACTTACCATTTTGGGCAACTTATCTTTCTGTCGGGATCGGCGAATTTATTTCGATGACTCTCGGTGCAGTTTTAGTCTATTTCTTAAGTAAAGCAATTGATCTAACAGAATAACGAGGTATTTTAAGATGACATTTGAAGAAGTTTTACCGGCTTTAAAAGCGGGCCGAAAAGCCGTCCGAACTGTAGGTTGGGGCGGAAGTGAAGAATATATCTTTGTCGTTAAAGATGACACTTTAAACGGTGAAAAGATCAACCCTTATCTCATGATCAAAACTAAAGAGGAACCATCACTTTCACAATTCATGCCAACTTCATGCGATGTTTTAGCAACTGACTGGGAATTGGTGGACTAATGACAAATTATCCTCAATTAGCTGGGCAAGTCGTCGTTGGAACTGGCGTAGCTTCGGGGATCGGCTTAGCTCAAGCCCGCGCCTTTTTAGCACAAGGTGTGACCTTTTTTGGGACCGATCTAGTTGAAAACGCCGAGCTCATTGCCCTCAAGCAAGCTTATCCGGCTAACTTTTACTTTTATCCCTGTGATGTGCGTAAAAGTTCTGATATCAAACAGCTAGTAGCATTTATCCTAGAACATACCACGCAAGTAGATATCTTACTCAATACAGCTGGGATCTTAGATGCTTATACACCTAGTTTAGAAACGACCGAAGAGCTCTGGGATAACATCTTTGACACGAATCTAAAGAGTATCTTTTTATTGACCAACGCACTCTTACCGACCATGTTAGCTCAAAAACATGGCGTGATCGTCAATATGGCTTCGATCGCTGGGTTGATCGCAGGTGGTGGTGGGGCAGCTTACACTGCCAGCAAACATGCGATCATCGGCTATACCAAGCAACTATCTTTTGACTACGCCGCCAAGGGTATTCGGGTCAACTGTCTTGCTCCTGGTGCGATCAAGACCCCGATGAATCAAGCCGATTTTGCAGGCGATGCCACGATGGCCAAAGAGGTCGCCCAAAACACGCCCGCTAAACGGTGGGCTGATCCCAGTGAAGTGGCTGAACTGAGCCTCTTTTTAGCCAGTCCGGCCGCTGATTATATCCACGGTTCAGTCATGCAGATCGATGGTGGCTGGAGCGTTGGTAAATAATTTTTGAGTCCCTCGTATCAGGGACTTTTTTCTTACAAAAAACTAGCTCACAATGCAAACAAGGGCCCACCACGATCAAGCTATCGTGGTGGACCCTCATTATTCTTAAGCATAGATCCAACTGACTAAAAGGCTCTTTTCACCCACATGCGCTCTGATCGAGGGTTTGAGCCGTGTGATCTCAAGTCTTGTTTCTGGAAGATCAACTTGAAATTTTTGTAGCCATTTATTGGCCGTTTCAGCTGAAGCTTCATCACACATCAACATGAGATCAGTCACTACTTGTCCACTACTATTGATCTGTTCGAGCACCTTATGGTATGCCTTTTTCATCCGAACACTCGTATCCAAGACTACTAATTTACCATCATCTGTAAATTCCAGTAGCGTCTTTAAGTGTAATAAAGCATTGCCAACGACCGGAGTTCCATTTGAGACATAACCAGTTTTACGCAAATTGCGAATATCATCGATCACGATGGTCTGCGTCTTATCACGCATCACACTTAACTCGGCTAAGATCTGGGTGACATTTTCACCGGCTTTGACTAGTTTGGCCGCGTGACGCACTAATTTTGCCTGCGCTAAGCCTGTTGTATGTGAATCAAACAGGTGCACATTCAAAGCGCGCACTTCCGCTTTAGCGTATGCTCGTAAATTTTCATCTAAAGCATTGATCCCGTTAGCTAAATAGATGCAGATCACATCCGTATAGCCGGCATCAGCTAAGATTTGCATCTGTTGAGCGAGCGTTTCTCGCGAGACTGAAGCAATATTTAGTGTTTCTTTAGAGTCATTCACGAGGTCAAAAAGCTCGCCATCACGGAGATCTTGACCTTCATAGTATACTTTTTGTCCCAAAAGTAACGGTAAAGCTAATATTTTTACATCTAAATTCGCGGCAGCATCAGCATCGATCACAGCTGAGCTATCCGTTAAAATCGCTATTTTCATTTTATTAAGACACCTATTGTAAAAAGTAATTACTATTATTCTATCACAAAAGAGGCTACAAGTTTTTGTAGCCTCTTTGATCTAACTATATTGTTCAAGTTTACTGGTCAAATATTGACGCATATCCGCCAAATGTTTGTAACCAGTCAATTTTTCTTTGGCAACTCCATCGACGAATAATAGCATCGTTGGAATACTCATCACATTATTAGCCACCGCTAGATCTTGGTCTTGTTGGACGTCGACTTTGACAAATTTGATCTGCTCACCAAATTCTTGCGCCAAAGTCTTTAATACCGGCTCAAGTAACTTACAAGGCCCACACCAGTCAGCATAAAAATCAACTAAGACCAAACCGTTGGCTGTTTTTTGTGCAAATGTCTCTGCATTCAAATCATCACCCCAAATATCTAATTATAACTCGATCCCGCGCAAGACGACTTGGATATCATGGCCTAATTTAGGGTCATACACCGAAGTCACCATTCCTTGTTCAAACCCCTGCGCATTCAAAAAGGCTTGCGCATTTACATCTGACAAGGCTGATGAAGTCATTAACTCTTTGTAGCCTTCACGCTTCAACGCGGATCTGAGTGCCGTCAAAACTTTAGTGGCATAGTGCTGACGCAACTTTGTCTTTTCGGTCATCACTAGCCCTAACCAAGCGCAATTAGCTTGCGGATGATCTAAGACCAGATCTACCAGCACCACTAACTCGTCTTGAGCATAAAAACCTAGATAAAACTTTTGCTCTGGTAAAGCTTTTGGCGGCAATGTTTCTAATTCAGCTAAAATATCTGCTTTAGTTACTGGATTTGTTTGATAATGCTGATGATATTCTGAATGTTTAGCCTGTAAAGCTAAGATCTCATCTACATCAGCTGGGGTCAATCGTTTGACTGTGTACGGCAATAAAAAATCTAACCGCTGCAATAACATGAAACTTCCTCTTAATTTCTAACTTTATGAACGACCAAAGTCACTACGACCGAGGCCAAGACTACGATCCCAAAGGCCGCAGCCGGGATCTCGATATCGATCATCGGGATCGTTAAGAATAACTTGATCGCGATTAGACCGATCAAAAAGTACGCCATCACTTCAAGTTCAGGCACGATATCGATCAGACGCATGATAACTTCCGCGATCCCCCGCATACATAAGATCCCAATCAAGCCACCGATCAAGACGATGACTGGATTAGGTGAGATCGCTAACGAAGCTAAGATCGAGTCGATCGAAAAGACGATATCCATCAATTCAATCGAGATCACGACGGACCAAAACAACGGCAAGATCGGTTTGCGTTTTTTACCTTTTTTCCGCTTAGCACGCTCAGGATACTTCATCCGATAAAAGTGGTTGAGTGACAGATACATCAGGTAACCTGCACCCAATACTTTGATCTCCCAGAAGTGGATCAGATAAGAGCCGACCCCGATCAAGGCAAAGCGGAAGATATAGGCGCCCCAAAGACCATAGAAAAGTGATTTTTCTTGTTGCTTTTTATCGGGCAACTTTTGGGTCTGGGCAGCTAACACGATCGCATTATCGACGGACAATAGACATTCAATCAAAACTAAGGAGAAAATGATCATCCAGTCTTCACCGGATTCGATCACCGTCTTCCAGTTGTTTACATCAAAAAAAGGACCATATAATTTAGTTAAGATATCCACTTTTTCTCTTCGCTTTCTCTATTAATTTATTCTCCGTCTTTTATCCTAGCACACTGCGAAAAATTTTGTAAAATCAATTAACTTCTATGCTGACTTTTTTTGCCATTTCAACCCAATACCAGAGATCCCACTTAAGATCGAAAATACTGGACACAATAAACTAAAGAAGGTAAATGGTAAGAAAGCTAAAACTGAGACGCCTAATGTCGAAGCTGCAAATGAACCAGCTACGCCCCATGGGACCAAGTAGTTGATGACGCTCCCACCGTCTTCTAAGACCCGACTCAAGCTCAACGGATCGAGTTTCAAGCGTTCAAACGCACCCTTAAACGCACGGCCTGGTAAGATCACAGAGAGGTATTGTTCTCCGACAAATAAGTTGATCGCGATCCCAGAACAGATCGTCACGGTAACTAATTTGCCCGGTGTATTTAATTTCTTAGCTAATGGATCCATCGCAGCGGCGACGATCCCAAATTTCATCAAAAGTCCACCTAAAGCCAATGTCATGATGATCAAGGAAACTGTTCCCATCATGTTGGAGATCCCACCACGAGTCAATAGTGCGTTTACGTCGGCGTTTTTGGTTTGGGCCACAAAACCGGTCTCTACCAAGCTAGCTAATTGTTTGATCGTAAAATGCGGATCATTGATAAAGATCATCACCGTTGAAACAAAAATGTTGATAAACAAGGTCGGGATCGCAGGGATCTTGCACCAAGCACAGACAAACATCAAGATGATCGGTAAACTAGCCCACCAATTGATCGTAAAATGTTGATTTAAAATATTGATCGTTTCATTGACCCGGGTCATATCTGGTGCTTTGCTGGCATGTCCGAGTGCTAAAAAGCCAACTAAAGAGATCAAAAATGCGGGGATCGTTGTCCACATCATATTTTTAATGTGGGCAAAAAGTTCAGACCCAGCCACGGCTGAAGCTAAGTTGGTCGAATCAGACAACGGGGACATCTTATCGCCAAAGATCGCACCTGATAAGATCGCACCCGCTACTAAAGCTGGATTCAAGCCCATCGTCATCCCCATGCCTAAGATCGCGATCCCGACCGTTGAGATCGTGGTAAAACCACTCCCGATCGATAACCCGACCAACGAACAAACGATAAAGGCCGATGGTACAAAAAATTTAACACTCAAGCTATTAAAGCCAAAGACCATCAAGGCTGGAATGATGCCCGCCTTGATCCAAACTGCGATCAAAGTCCCGATCAACAAGAAGATAAAGATTGGAATGATCGCCGTCGTGATACCTTCCGTGATCCCATCATGTACTTCATCCCAAGTTGCTTTTTTGACCTTAGCCCATGCGATAAGCAAAGCGACCACAAATAAAACGGGCAATTGAGGCGAGAGACCAAATCCGATGACCCCTGTCCCTAAAATAGCTAACATCAAAACTAAAATAATAATTGCTTCTCCAAAATTTATCTTTTTCATCCTAATTATTCCCCCGAATCTGAAATTATCTTCGTTACCTTAAGTTCCTCTCGTTATGTAAATAGCGCAAAAGTCTACCGCATTTGTGCATAAATTTCCCTCCTAAATTCTTGACTGACCACAAAAAAAGTCGCCCCTTTAACTAAAAAAAGGGACGACTTAAATAAACCGTGGTACCACCCAGCTTAAGCAAGTAATAAAACTCACTTCACTTTCACCGGTGCGATAACGGTCCGGTCTGCCGTTCAGAATCACGTCGTCTATATTTGGCACCTACCACCCTGACTGGCTCGCATCGACCGCCAGCTTTCTGACTCCCAGATGATAGGACTACTTCTACGACTTCTGTTGCTATTCATAATACAAACATATTAGAGCAATGTCAACTAATTTTTATAGTAATTTAATTAAGTTATTGCCATAAGCGCTTCTGACCTCGTCTAAGACCACAAAAGCGGTCGGATCGATCTGGGCGATCTTATCCATGACTTTGACTTGCAACTTAGCTTCACAAACACAATAGATGATCTTTTTGGGCTGCCCACTGACATAGCCATGCCCATCCAGTAATGTGATCCCTGTTTGGTTGAGATTTGATAACGCCTGGGCGATCGTTTCACTCTTATCTGAAATGATCGTAAAAGCCCGTTTCGCAATAAATGCTTCTAACATTTTATTTAAAACTACTGCTGAAATGTATAATTCGATGATCGTCAGGAGCATATTTTCAAAACCGATCAAGACAAATGACGGGACCGCCACCAGCAGATCAAAACCGAGCATCGCCGAACCGGTCTTGATCCCAAAGTATTTGTTCATGATCTTAGCCAAGATCGTACTGCCCGCCGTGGTGCCTTCACCTTTCATGATGATACCCATTGCGATCCCCATCAAAACACCACCAATGATCGCTGCCACCAGTGGATCATGGAGCTTGAACTGGATCTGACTGGTGAGTTTGAGCCAAAACGAGATACTAGCGATCGCCACGATCGTGTATAACACTGTCTGTTTACTCAGCATCTTCCAACCCACAAATAATAAGATCCCATTTAAGATCAAGTTCGTCAGTGCTGGCGGAAATCCGATCCAGTAATAAAAGATCGTCATCAGCCCCGTCACGCCACCTTCACCTAATTTGCTTGGGATCAAAAAGGAATTGATCGCTAACGCATAGACGAGCGCGCCAATAAAATTTAAAGCAATATTTTTTACAATAGTTCTATTTATGTTCACTGTGATCCCACTCTAAATCTAAGCTGATCTCTTCAGTCGTTTGCTTTGTAGCAATTGGCTGATTCAAATAACCTTTGATCAAGGCATAGATCTCACCACGTGTCTTCGCTGTCAGCTTCTGTTGTTGAAATGATAATTGCGCATTGGAAGCAAATAATTCATTGAGATCATAATTGTCGTACGAACGCCCACTTAAATAATCTAGTGACACCTGGAAATATTCTGCTAACTGCAAAACTTCCAGATAAGATGGTGTGGTCGTGCCTCGCTCCCATTTTCCGATCTGTGAGATCGTTTTGTTGCGTTTGCTATATGAGACCTCCATTTGGTTCAGTGCTTGTGCTAATTCACTTAACGATAGCCCCGCCCCTAGTCTTAAGGCCCGTAGTCTTTCTGGAAACATCTGATCACCCACTTTTGTTTAGTTACCTTAATTTTAACATTAATTTGAGCTTATCGGGGAAAGGGGAACAGATCTATCGTTATCTTTTTTAACAAAAATAACTTATTTTAAGTAATTAGGCTTTTACTATTGCTTATTTTGCCAGAACCACGTACAATTAAGTGGTCTTAACTTACTAAAAGTACATTAATTTTAAAGGTGGTGGATAAAATGTGGCACACAGTTTGGTCATCATTGCCGGAACTGATCAGTGCGGGGATCAAATATACGATCCCGCTCGCAGTCATCTCGTTTGCCCTAGGGCTCGTGTTGGCTTTGATCACGGCTTTGTTCCGTATTTCACAGACTAAAGGTCCATTTTTGATTATCAAAGCAATTTTTAGATTCTATGTGTGGCTTTTCCGTAGCACTCCTTTGATCGTTCAATTATTTATCGTCTACTTCGGACTTCCATATTTGACGATCAAAGGCGTCTTTCCTGACGGGATCAAGCTCGAACCATTTACGGCAGGTATTATCGTCTTTACGTTAAATACTGGCGCTTATGCCTCCGAAACGATCCGAGCAGCCATCGAATCGATTCCTAAGGGGCAATGGGAGGCAGCCCAAGCGATCGGGATGACACGCTTCCAGACGCTCTTTAGGATCATCATTCCGCAAGCAGCGCGCGTCTCGTTACCGCCGCTGTCAAATAGTTTTATCGGCTTAGTCAAAGACACTTCACTAGCTTCGACGATCACGATCGTTGAAATGTTTGAAGTCAGTCAACAGATCGCAGCCGAAAACTACCAACCTTTAGTAATGTACTGTACGGTGGCCGCTCTATACGCGATTTTATGTACGATATTATCGTTTGTTCAAAGTTGGCTTGAAAAGGTGACGACCCGTTACCTCAAGACCCAAGTATAGGGAGGCATAATTATGTTGAGACTTAAAAATGTAACTAAAACTTTTGGCACACAAACTGCGCTCAAAGATATCACAACTGCATTTAACGACCACGAAACAACGGTCTTAGTGGGTCCCTCTGGCTCGGGTAAATCGACACTCTTACGTTCGTTGAACTTACTTGAACGCCCTGAGAGTGGAACCTATGATTGTGATGGGATCGAGCTTGATTTTGCCAAAAAGATCACAAAAAAAGAAACCTTAGCAGTCCGCCAAAAAACAGAAATGGTCTTTCAAGACTACAACCTCTTTCCCCATTTGACGGTCTTAAAAAACGTCATGGAAGGACCAGTTCACGTCTTAAAAGAAGATAAACAAACTGCTAAAAAACGCGCCTTGGAACTATTGGATAAAGTCGGACTCAAACAAAAAGCCGATGCCTATCCTAACCAACTCTCAGGTGGTCAAGCTCAACGCGTTGCGATCGCCCGTTCACTGGCGATGCGCCCGCGTTACATTCTCTTAGACGAGCCAACTAGCGCGCTTGATCCTGAGTTGGAACTTGAAGTTTTAAAAGTGCTCTTAGAATTAGCGAACGAAAAACAATCACTGATCATCGTGACTCATAACTTGGAATTTGCGCGTCATGTTGCCGATAAGATCCTCTTTATCGAAGACGGACAGATCAATTTCTCAGGGTCAAAAGATGATTTCTTCAACTCAAATGATTTACGGATCAAAGAATTCATCAGTGCTATGACTTTAGATAACTTGAATTAACGAAAGGAATTTATCATGAAAAAAACATTTAAAAGCATCTTAGCTGTCGCAGGTGTCCTAGGCTTGACTTTTGCCTTGAACGCCGTAAAGTCCCAAAATATTTCGGCTGCGGAAAAACTTCCAGCACAAACAACTAAAGAATTAAAGGAAAAGGGAACTTTGACCATTGGATTAGAAGGAACATTTGCCCCATATTCTTACCGTAAGGACGGTAAATTGACTGGCTTTGAAGTGGAGCTAGGTAAACAACTCGCCAAGGAAATGGGGCTCAAAGCTAAATTTGTTCCTACTAAGTGGGATGGTTTGATCGCTGGGCTTGATACAGGAAAATATGATGTTGTTTTAAACAACGTAACGATCACTAAAGAGCGTAAAGAAAAATATCTCTTCTCCAAGCCTTATATCTACTCACACTTTGCTTTGATCACTAAAAAAGATTCTGATCTGACTAAGCTAAGCCAGATCAAGGGCCAAAAGATCGCAGCTGGGACTGGGACTGACAATGCGATCATCGCTAAAAAATATAAAGCGACAGTCGTTCCATCCTCTGACTTTACAACTTCACTTGACTTGGTCAAACAAGACCGCGCTAAAGGTGCGATCAACTCGATGTCTGCTTGGTATGCTTATAAAAAGGACCACTCAACTAAAGGTCTTAAAGCAACTGATGTTTCCAAAGAAGAAGATCCAGCTAAGATCGGGGCTTTGATGTCTAAGAAAGATAAATCATTACAAAAGAGCGTTGATAAGGCGCTCGATAAGCTACGCAAAGATGGTAAATTAAAAGAAATTTCTGAAAAATATGTCGGTGGCGACATTACGAAATAATTAATTTAGTAAAGGCCCCTGTCCGTGAGATGGACAGGGGCTTTTCTTATATTAGAAACGGCTCACTAAATAAATTGGACCGCTCATATTTTCTAAAAGGTAGTTTACAATAATTAGAAAAAAAGCACTCTACGGTACCGCTATCATAGCGAAAATAAAAAATCCCCAGCCATCGGAACCAGCGACAAACACGGGGAAATAGAGAATATATATTGTATAAACTAACTATGTAGCCTGTTAAGTTAATTTATTTATATTTAAATGATACTATGCTAATAATGAAAACGCAATATCAAAAATTACCCTTAAAATATTTTTAACCTCTTATCTAAATTTTTTTGTTGAATATAGCAATTTTTTTAGAAGAATACAAAAAATCCCCCAAAACTAGGAGCTGATCGAATTAATAATTAGGATCGACACGTTTGCCGCTTTTTCCGCGGATCCCATCATACCATGCTTTCATAATGATCGGGAAATTGTGTTTTAAATGCTTATTTCGCTTAGACAACACCAACATATGTGCCATCATGATCGTTGGGCTTAAATGGCGAACTTTCCAATTTTTACCGTAACGCTTATCAAAGAGAATGTTATTGCGCATCATATAGTAGTTACGCCAAGTATATTCTCGCTCAGCACTATCTCGATTTGGGTCTCCACCTGCTAATTGTCGTCTTAATTTGGCATCTGTGACATAAATAAGTTTTGTATGTTGCGCTAAGCGGTAAGCATAATCTGTATCATCAAAGAAGATAAAGTAATCTTTATCTGGAAGACCAACTTTTTTGGAAATATCTAATGTCATCAATGGTCCCTCAAAAGTCATATCTTTGACAAAGTACGTTTCTTTGTCTAACGGATGTGGCGCTACTTGCTTACGTAGCGAAGCCCAGAATTTGTTATGATCTTCCAAGTCAAGGTCAAGACAGACACGGTCAGTATAATTTTCATCCTCACGACTTGGTAACGCTACTTTAGCGCCTGTTTCGTCCATTTGCGCTAGAAGTTTTTCCAAACACGTTAAGCGATTATACGTCACCAAGACCACACATACTTTTTTTGTCATCTTTTTTCCCTTTAACTCTTCAAAAAACTTTTAACACTATCTGCCCAAGCATCCCAATTTAGCGTTGTATCATAATAATCTCGCGCTTTCCTTGACATGTTGTGATAGTTAGTGTCATCTGTCACTAAGGCTTCGATCTGTTGCACAAAATCTGTACTATTGGCTGATGTAGGCAAAGCGTAGCCAGTTTTTCCATTCAATACATATTGTGAAACACCACCAGTATTATAAGTGAAAACCGGCAAAGCATACATAGCAGCTTCTGCAAAAACGATCCCTGCTGCTTCAGCTTGAGTAGGTAAAAGAAATAGGTCTGCTTGCTCGTATTCAGCTTGCAGGCTACTTAATTCTGCAGGGTCATTTTTATCTAATCTTCCCTTGAAGATCACGTCACTTTGAGTAAAATCACTTGGTTTATCTAGCCCAACGATCGTCAGAGTATAATGATAGCCTGCTAAACTATTTTCATTTAACTTAGCAACTATATCTAAAGCTATGTCTACACCCTTACGCTTCCACTCGACTCCCACAAGTAATATATTGATCTCTTTGCTTGTTAATGTCTTAGGTGTGATTTTCACATCAGGCATATTGGCGCCAAAAGGGATCAAAGATAATTTACCTTCTGGTTGGTCATAGTCGTTTTGGACACTTTTATATGCCCATTGGCTTGGTAAGATGATCTTATCAGCTCTCGTTAGCGCTTTTTGATCTATCTCATCACCATTATCTGCACCTTTTTTATCCACACCAGCATAATAATAGTTGTTCATTAAAGCATAGGTGGCATCGGGGAGATCGACAAATTTAGCCTGACTATGTGCGAAAGCTATTATTGAAGCTCCCGCCGGACAAAAATAATAATTCGACTTCTTATCTTGATCATGGATCAGTTTATCAGCCCTTTTTCCCCAATACTTGGCACCAAGTACGGTCGTTTCAAAGTTGGCTACCCCTTGCTTCTTTATCCGATTCAAGTAAAACATTGTTGCTCGGATATAAAAGCGTGTAAACCAATTTTTCAGCGTGAGCGTGTCAACTTCAAGCCCATTTCTCTTCAAAGCTTCGTACATATTACTCGTCGTTCCTGACCAGGTCCGCTTATCTTTGGGATCGGTAAGTGACATTACCGTTAATTTCAAGAAAATTCACCTTCTGTTATTCTTCGATCTGTTTCATAAATTCAGCCAATGCATCTTGCCACATTGGAAATTCAAAGCCTGTTTCTTTAGCCAAATGCATCACTGAGTAGTGCGGACGAAAAGCAGCAGTCGGATATTCATCGGATGAAACTGGAGCAACTTCGACATCTTTGTCTTTCAAGATCTCTGTTGCAAATTCATACCATGAGCATTGTCCGTCATTACTGCATTGATAGACACCATAGTCGATCTTATTATCAACTAAGTAGGTCAAAAATTCAGCTAACGTCCGTGTCCAAGTTGGACGACCAATCTGATCTGAGACTACGGTCAAACGATCATGGTTTTTAGCTAAGTTCAACATCGTATAAACAAAGTTGTGGCCCCATTTGCCATAAACCCAAGCTGTCCGTACGATATAATACTTATCACAGTATTTTTCGACTACTTGTTCACCTAAGAGCTTAGTCCGACCATATTCATTACGTGGACCTTTAGGATCATCAGGCATATATTCACCTTCTGTGCGTGAGCCATCAAAGACATAGTCGGTGCTGACATAGACCATTAAAGCATCATATTTTTGGCAAGCCTTAGCCATGATCTCTGAACCGACTGCATTGACCAATTCATTGACCTTTTTGCCTTCACCTTCAGCTTTATCGACCGCTGTGTAAGCCGCACAATGGTAAACGACTTCGGGACGATTTTTAGCAAAGTAGGTATCAACCTTAGCTTCATCAGTGATATCCAATACATCGACATCAGCTGCATCATAAGCGATCCCACGCTCATCTAATAAATGTTGCAATTCTTGACCTAATTGTCCATTGCCACCAGTGATCAAAATTTTCATCTTATTTATCTCCTAAATTTTAACTTTCTGTCCTTACTGAATAAGAGGTTGATGTAGCTAAATAACACCAACCTCTTATCGCTTATTTTTTAATTCAAGGCTGCACGTTCTTTTAGTGGGCGCCACCAGTCTTCGTTATTTAAATACCAATCAACAGTTTCAACGATACCTGTATCAAAAGTATATTTTGGCTTCCAACCGAGTTCAGTTTCGATCTTTGTTGGGTCGATCGCATAACGGCGGTCGTGACCCAAACGATCAGCAACATATTCAATTGCATCTTCACCTAAACCAAGTTGTTCAACGATCAAGTGTACGATCTCATTATTTGTCCGTTCATTATGTCCACCGACATTATAAACTTCACCCTTGCGACCCTTATGTAAAACAAGGTCGATTGCTTGGCAGTGATCGTAGACATGAAGCCAATCGCGGATATTTTTACCATCCCCATAGATCGGTAATTTCTTACCGTCCATCCCATTTGATGTCATCAATGGGATCAATTTTTCAGGGAATTGGTATGGTCCGTAGTTGTTTGAACAACGTGTGATATTCACATTCAGACCATAAGTTTCATAGTAAGCACGAACTAACAGATCAGCGGAAGCTTTACTTGCTGAATATGGTGAGTTAGGTGCTAACGGTGTCGTTTCACTGAAGTACCCTTCTTTACCCAAAGTACCGTAAACTTCATCAGTCGAAACTTGCAAATATTTTTCTAAGCCCATTGTCTTAGCTACGTGCAAGAGTGCCAATGTACCTTGCACATTTGTTTCTACAAAAACTTCTGGATGTAAGATCGAACGGTCAACATGACTTTCAGCCGCAAAGTTTACGATCGTATCGATATCATGTTCTTTTACTAAATGTTCGACCAATTCACGGTTTGTAATATTGCCGTGAACAAAGACATGACTAGGGTTGTCCTTTAGATCATCTAAATTATGAATATTACCAGCATAGGTCAATAGATCTAAGTTAACGATCTTATATTCAGGATATTTTTCGAGCATGTAGCGGACAAAGTTACTACCGATAAAACCGGCACCGCCTGTTACAAGTAAGTTTTTCATCAGGTTAGTCCTTTCCGTAAGTAAAGTTTAGATCAGCATCTTTTAAACGTGGATGTTTTTTGTCTTTATCCGATAAGATCAGATGTTCGAGCGGCATTGGCCAGTCGATCCCTAGATCTGGGTCATCAAATGCGATCCCACCATCAGCTTCTGGATTGTAGTAGCCATCAACTTTGTAAGCTACATTCACATTTGGGGTCAAGGTCACAAAACCATGTGCAAAACCTTTTGGTACTAATAATTGGCGGTGGTTGTACTCACTTAAGATAAAACCTTGCCATTGACCATATGTAGGTGAGCCTTTACGAATATCAACGATCACATCATAGATAACACCTGTAACAGCCCGTAATAATTTAGTTTGAGCATAAGGCGCACGTTGATAATGCAAGCCTCTTAAGACACCTGATTCAACTGAAAGTGATTGGTTGTCTTGGGTGAAATCAAAATCGATCCCTGCTTCGACAAATTTTTGCTTTGTATATGTTTCCGTGAAAAAACCACGATGATCACCAAAAACATCAGTCTCGATGATCTTAGCATCTTGTAACTTTGTATCGATAACTTTAACCATGTTTAACTACTCCTACTTATCTTCATTGGCTAAACGCAATAAATATTGCCCATAGTCGTTTTTCTTCATTGGTTGCGCTAATTCTATCAAGCGTTCTTTAGAGATCCAGCCTTGACGATATGCGATCTCTTCTAAGCTAGCAACTTTTAAATTCTGACGTTTTTGGATCGTAGCGATAAAGCTCGAAGCCTCCAACATCGAATCATGTGTTCCAGTGTCCAACCAGGCGTATCCGCGTCCCATGAGCTTAACATCTAGATCACCGCGCTTTAGATATTCTTTATTGATATCAGTGATCTCCAATTCTCCACGTGCTGATGGTTCCAAGCCCTCGGCGATCGAAACAACATCATTATCGTAGAAATAAAGCCCTGTGACCGCATAGTTACTCTTAGGTTCAGCTGGCTTTTCTTCGATCGATAAAGCATGATGGTCTTTGTCAAATTCCACCACACCAAAACGCTCAGGATCAGTCACATGATAACCAAAAACGGTTGCTCCTTTTTCCTTTTTAGTAGCATCTCTTAGTAGTTGACTCAATCCACTGCCGTAATAAATATTATCGCCTAAAATTAGGCAGACTGGATCGTCACCAATAAACTCCTTACCTAAGATAAAGGCCTCGGCCAAGCCATTTGGTTTTTCTTGGACTTTATAGGAAAGATTTATCCCAAAATCGGACCCATCACCTAAAAGTTCTTCAAATAATGGTGTGTATTCTGGGGTCGAGATCACCAAAATATCTCTGATCCCTGCCAACATCAGCGTTGACAGCGGATAATAGATCATTGGCTTATCATATACTGGGATCAATTGCTTGGAAATACCACGCGTGATCGGATAAAGACGCGTCCCACTCCCCCCAGCTAAAACTATGCCTTTCATAGAAAACTCCTTTAACTAAAACATAAGAAACATTATGATTTACTGAATATCCAAGTTAATTTTCGCATACCGACATTATAAATTCAATTACACTTTCATTACAGAAAAAAGTTAACAGTTATTTTAGCTCTATAATATCATTAATTTATGCAAAATACTCCACTTATATTTATACACTGTTTTGCGACTAACTGCCAGTATTTTTGCTATTTCGGTCAATGATAGTCCTGTCTCTAACCTTAAAGCTAAAAATTTCTGCTCATTTGGTGTGCACGTATTCCATAATTTTAACACTAATTCATCAGTCATAACGTTTTCAAAGCTCACCGGGACCATTGCCCATAGTTCATCAACATTCTCTGGCAACCCACATTCTCTTTGCTTGGTCCGCGTCTGCTTGCGCAATAAGTCTAACAGACGCCACTTGACCTTCTGATAGAGGTAAGGCATCACTGCTTCCTCTGTAACACTGTCATGTGTTTGGCAATAAGCACAATAAGCCTGAGCAAAAGCGATCTGCCCCTCGACCACTAGATCCTCATAATCGGGACTTTGACGGGACACATTCAAACGCTTCAATACACCATAGATAGCTTTCTCATGTTCTGTTTGCAACAAATATGCAAATCCTGTTTCATACATCAACTAGACTTCCCTTGCTTAAAAGTTTGGTCTAGGGCCCTAAACTGTTTTTAGCATACGACCAGATCATATCAAACAAAACCTGCATCTCAACGACAAAATCCTGCATGTAGCTTTTTTACTTCGCATAAAGCCTGTTATGCTGGAGTCCAAACTATTCATCAGCTACTATAGCACAAATGAATTTTTTCATAGTTTGAAAAATACTTCCAAATAATTTTGAAGTATTGAAATAACTTGAATTTTGTGTAAATTCACTTAATTTTTAGGAGGAGAATTTTTATGGAAACCGTCTTTCTAGACCTAAATGGCGTACAGGCGCTCTATCGTCAAGGATATTTTGATGCTGATGCAACTTTAGATACGCAGACCTCGCTTTTGCTCTGGGATTGTCATGATCTTGGGCTCAAAAATTGTCGCTCCTTGATCTTAGACGCCAAACGCGGAGTCATCATCAGTGACAAGGAATCCACCCGTCTAGTCAATCAATTTATCAAACGCCAACCGGTTGGGCTTTTACTGGCCCGTTGCCTTATCAGCCCCCTTGCTAAAAAGCCCCCTTGTCTGCCTTACGTTTGGGGAAAGATCTTACTTGTCCCGCTAAGCGGCTACACTCGCCATCCAACTAGTTGGCTCAGACTCGATCACGTCGATTACAACTATTTTGTCGATCCCACCCACATCGCTATTATCTTTGACCACGATCCTAAGACTCGTTTTATCTTGCCTATCAATAAAAAGACTTATCTTTGCAACTTGAAAACAACTGCTACCATCTATTATCGCCTGCGCCAACTCATCCATGAGCTAAGTAGTGCTTTTGACCTGACTACTAAGACTACACCTTTATATTATTTAGACGAGCAACTCGAGCGTACGTTCTCACTGGCCACGCTCTTTGATGATTACTTATTGATGGTCATCAGCTTGATCTATCGCGAACATGGGATCACAACAGAAAATGAAGCTAAACTCATCAAAGATCACCTCAGGCAAAAATACGACCATCTCTAAAAATACTTGATTTTGCTAGACTTGGATCCTATTTCTTATTGGTTCACAAGCCATAAAAGTTATAATATAATGGAAATGATTAATATTATAGAGCTTGATCCAAGGAGTTAAATATACTATGACAAAACCGATCAAAATCGTTACGGATTCATCTGTCCAATTGACACCTGAAGAAATAAAAGAAAATAACATTACGATCATCCCCCTATCAGTGGAAGTAAATGGTAAGAACTACATCGATGGTGAGGATATCAGCCGTGAAGAACTCGTGGAACAATTACGTAAGGGTAACATCCCTAAGACAAGTCAACCAGCAATGGGACGGTTCATCGACACCTTCAATGAATTAGGCAAAGACGGAAGCCAAGTCTTAGCGATCTTGATTTCCGATGTTTTGAGCGGGACATTTGAAACAGCGCTCAGTGCTGCTGACATGTCAGATGCTGACGTTACCGTGATCAACAGTAAATCAACGGACCGTGGTCTTGCTTTCCAAGTTCTAGCTGCTGCTAAAGACGCCCGTGAAGGCAAAACCATCGCAGAGATCAAAGAACACTGTGCTGATATTTACTCACGGACTACAGTCGATGTGTTAGTCGATAATCTCGATTGTTTAGTTGCTGGTGGGCGTGTGAGTCGCTTTGCTGGGGCCTTGACAAAATTGATCAACTTAAAGATCATTGTCCGCTTAAATGAACACAGCCTTGATGTCTTCACAAAGGGCCGTAGCCGCAAAACTTTTATCAAGCATTGCAAAGAATTAGCAGAACAACACAAAGATAATCCGATCCAAGCTCTTTCGCTTTCAAATGTCGGGACTGATCCTGAATTTTTGGAAAAGATCAAAGAAACAATCTTACCAGAAAATAGCGATGCCAGTTATCTAGCTCGTTTGACCAGTCCGATCATCATGACGCATACCGGTTTGAATGCCGTGGGTGTGATCACTTTGGCAGAAAAGCCTAAAAAAACTGACGCTTAATACCATATAGATAAAAGTAGCCAGCCGATACATATGTATTGGCTGGCTACTTTTTTGTATCAATATACATTTTATGCCTTTTTATACATCGATCCTTCTAATTGATAACCTTTTTCAATTACACTTTTTTACCTGAATACACAAACCCTATTAAATCAAGGTTTTATTCCCTCTAATTGAGAACCATTATTATTTAGAACGATTCTAATTTACTTTGTTTATTTTTGGTGTTACGGTTTAAGTAAAGTAGAACTGAAATTATTTTTTAAGAGGGGATGTTAATTATGAAACATTCAACAAAATTAGGCTTGATCATTGCGATTGCGGTGGTCTCAGCGATCTTAGAATTTGGCTTTGGCCTTAGTTTAGTCGCGCAGATCATCATTACTACCACCGGAACTTTGATCGCCTTATCCATGTTAAAAGAAATGATCAAAACATTACGCTCAGGCAGCTATGGTGTCGATCTCCTAGCGATCACTGCGGTCGCTGCGACACTTGCTGTCGGCCAATATTGGGCAGCAATGATCGTTTTGATCATGTTAGTCGGTGGCGATTCGCTCGAAGACTATGCTTCTAAAAAGGCTCATACCGAATTAAAAGCCTTACTAGATAATTCACCCCAGACCGCTCACAAAGTCGTGGCTGATAAACTTGTCGATATCAAAGTCGATGAAGCTAATATCGGCGATCAATTGGTCGTTAAACCGGGTGAGACCGTCCCAGTCGATGGCCATGTCATCAAAGGCAGTAGCATGTTTGATGAATCGAGCTTGACCGGTGAATCTAGACCGATCACTAAAAATATCGGCGATACTATCTATTCTGGTTCGATCAATGGTGATTCTGCAGTAACGATGACAGTTGATAAACTCGCTAAAGATAGTCAATATCAGCGCTTGATCCAATTAGTCAAACAAGCCGACAGCACACCCGCTCATTTTGTCCGGATGGCTGACCGCTATGCCGTTCCATTTACTGGGATCGCCTTTGTGATCGCTGGGATCGCTTGGTTTGTTTCCAAAGATCCTGTGCGCTTTGCCGAAGTTTTGGTCGTAGCTTCACCTTGTCCGTTGATCTTAGCTGCTCCAGTGGCTTTGGTGTCCGGGATGAGCCGTTCGTCACGTAACGGGATCGTGGTCAAAACTGGGAACGTCTTGGAAAAGATGGCCACAGCCAAAACAGCTGCCTTTGATAAGACCGGTACGATCACCAGCGGTCGACTCTTTGTCGATCAGATAAAACCCATGGCCGGTACGACCAAAGAAGAACTTTTAGGTTATGCAGCTAGTGCCGAACAATCTTCAGGTCATATCCTAGCCCGTTCATTGCTCAATTATGCTGTTAAACATGAGGTCAAGTTATTAGAAGTTCAGCAATTATCTGAAGTTACAGGTAACGGGGTCACTGCACAGATCGCTGGTCAGACCGTCAAAGTCGGAAAGGCTTCATTTGTGGCTCCAACAGCCAAGATCGCTGAAACGACGCAAACTTGTGTTTATATCAGTTTAAACGACCAATATATCGGAGTGATCACCTTTATCGATAAATTACGTCCCGAAGCTGCGCAAACGATGCAAGCTTTACGCGACCATGGAGTTAAACACTTGATGATGTTAACTGGTGACCAACAAGCTATTGCCCAAACGATCGCTAAAGAAGTCGGGATCGATGATGTCAGAGCAAAATTATTGCCTGAAGAAAAGATCCAGGCTTTAAAGACAGTGCCTGAAAGTGAACATCCAGTCATCATGGTCGGCGATGGGGTCAACGATGCTCCTTCATTGACCGTCGCTGATGTCGGGATCGCTATGGGGGCCCATGGGGCTACAGCAGCCAGTGAATCAGCTGATATCGTGATCTTAAAAGATGACCTGCTAAAAGTCGCTAAAGCCGTTGAGATCGCCCAAGATACTTTACGCATTGCACGCCAAGCTGTGTTGATCGGGATCTTCATCTGTGTCTTCTTAATGTTAGTTGCCAGCACCGGGTGGATCCCCGCGATCGTAGGCGCAATGTTTCAAGAAGTCATCGACACCGTTTCGATCCTTTGGGGCTTGCGGGCTCGCTATTCCCATGAAAAATAGTTATTTAACTGGGATTGTAGTAAAATATTAGTAATTAAACTGATTGAAGAGGAACTAATATGACCGATCCACTATATTCACTGATCACTATCGTCAACAAAGAAGACGTCTATCAAGCTTTCAAAGCTGGATTAGAAAAACAAACTGGCGTTGACTATGAATTGATCCGCATCAACAATGAAAATAATGAATACAACTCTGCCCGCAAAGCTTTTAATGATGCTGCTAAAAAAGCTAAGGGAAAATATCTAGTTTTCCTACATCCAGATATTCGTTTCTTAAATGAGCATGCTTTAAAAGATGTCTTAGACCAGATCAGATCACTTCCCAAAGATTTTGGTATTGCTGGTATTGCGGGAAGCTCTCAAGAATTAGTCGATAATGATCGGGTCATTTTGACAACGATCATCCACGGCGACCATAAAGAACATGTTGGACGTCCGATCACTGGTCCTACTCCAGTCCAAACTTTAGACGAATGTTTCTTTGTCATTGCCCGTGACTACTGGGAAAAGCAGCCTTTTCCAGCGAAGGAAGGCTGGCATCTTTATGCGGTAGAACAATGTCTCTTGGCGCAAAAAGACCAGCGTGAAAATTACGTCGTCCCGGCTGCGATCTGGCATACCTCTGATGGTAAGTCTGAAGATTTTCGCTACACACTTCAAGTTAAACAGTTGATCAAGGAATATCGAGCACAGACGGCTTCGATCAACACGACCGTTAAACGTTGGCCGACCCGTGGTTTAGGCGCTAAAATTTTCGTCAATACCTATCTCGCTAAGATGTATCTAAAATATTTGCTAAAAAAATAGGGCATTTTTTGCCTTCAAATCACAGTTACCAATTTTTTGCGTAAAAAAGCACTTCCCATATTTCTGTAGGAAGTGTTGTACTGTGCACCTGTATCAGTTGACAGATACCCCATCTTAAAAAGCAACCACAACTAGACACATAGTCGTGTTTAGTTATGGTTGCTTTTTAAATACTCTCATCAATTTATTCCAAACCGTATCACATTAATCCAGGCTGAACATAACATATCAATATTACACCATTTAATAGAACATATATCAATACTAGCATTCCAAAACATAATCTATGATGTTTAGAAATACTTTCTACCAACCTAAAAAGTCCCAATGTTACTATTATCATCAGGAACGGAGCAATTGACATAATATATCTTCCTTGTGGCTGTGTATCGACCTTTAAAGTATAGTAAAGGAATAGCACAAATGTAACCATACTTCCGACAATCATTGACCATTTTAGTGTAGTATCTAAAAAAACAATATCTTTACGTCTATTAAGTAGTACACCAATGCCTCCACTAAATAACATTAGTAAATAATATGTATAATAGATTGGTTTTAGCACTACCGTAAAGTAACCAAATATTCCAATAGAAGAATGCCATGTAAGTTCCCAAAACTCACTATCGAACATTAATTCAACTCCTCGATGATTATTCAAATAAGGATGTTGCAAAACTTGTCCACCATCAGATAACCAGCTCTGATATTCACTTCTAAACGTCGACATCCCTAAGAAATCACCATTATACAATAAATAATTCCTAACTAAAAAGGGTACAACACAGCTAACCACTAAACAAGCAATAATTGCAAATAAAATACCAGCTTTTTTACTTGATAATAAACCTTGACGTACTTGACTGATTACACTAAATAAAAAGTAACTTCCTCCAGCTAATACAAATCCATATGAATTCATATACCCTAATAGGCAAATTATCATTCCTATTGCTAACAAACTTGCATTCTTGATATTCCAGTTTTTCTTAGTCGCCACAAGCGAAGCATAAAAAATTATTGCAACACCTGCAACGGCTATAATGTCATTATTAACATAACTTGAAAGATATGTAAACTGTGGTAATAATCCCATTAAACTCATACCAGCAACTACAATAAGCTTATCATTGGTCAACTCTTTTAAACTGAGGCCAACAAAAATACTTGTAATTACACCAAATAAAACACTCGTTAACCGAGCTCCAAAGATCAGTATTTGCGACGAAGTAGAAAAAATAGCTACTAATTTCATAAATACCATACTTACTATACTTCCAAGCCATTGTGGATAAAATGCGTAAGACCAATTTCCTAAATGATAAATTACTTCTTTTGTATATCCAGAAGGTAGACTATTATGTTTATAAATATATTTTGGTAACAAGTAACGCATGAGTTCATCGGGATTCACATTGAATTGCAAATGCGCTGCCCAATACAAATAATACAGGCCTAAACAAACACCTACATAAATAATAATCATATCCATTGTCAATCTATTTCTTAATGAATATAGTAGGATACTTCCTAAAATCATCATTATAAAAACACTCAGCTTTACCGCCCCCAATAATTTAAGTATATAGATGTTAGTACACCTCAGAAATATATGCAATTTTCCTTAGTAAGGTACATTATTTTTATTTCAATAAAATAAATTCACTTTCACAATAAACAATATGATATACATTGTTAAAGTCCACACACTCAAGAATACCATGACTCAAATAACCTATAGTGATAAAAAATTCCAATAACTGATATACAGTGAATTATAGTTAGCAAATAGAAATATTAACGGTTATATCAATATGACATTTAAACTGAATTTAGAAAAATTTCAACTGGACTTTATAATAATTCATTCTTGATGCTCGTAGCTTAAATAATTTATATGATAATAACTATACTGGTTACTATGTGCACCAAATATTCTCATCAAAATATCTTTTATTGATTCTGATTATTCTCCTAAACGTACACCCTTAATTTTAAAATAATCCTTATATAATTCATTTGGCCATGCTTCACTATCTTTCGACACATCCATCAATTGATAATTTACACTATACTTCGTTTGTGGTTCATAAGATAACTTTGGCACTGTAATAACTTGATTTGGTTGATTTTTTGCTACTTCTCTTATTAATGTATATCTTTCATTGATTGCCCTGGAAGACTTTAAAGAATCATAAATTCCATTTGGCAACATTAAGAAAGCAGTTATAAACACCCCTATTGTTAATAGTTGGTTGATCATTTTTGGCCACTTATAGTCTAATTTCATTTCATCTGTAGGTATCAATAAAAAAATACCAATCATTTCATATATGATTCCCCCAAAAAATGTTCGTCCACCTTCTTGTCCCATAGGAGATAATGCTAAAACATAAATAACAGCCAAACCAGCTCCGATCCATACTAACCCCTGAACAAAAAATTGATCTATGCCGTAAATGTTATATCTAACCACAGCTAATATTGTGATAATTACTAACAATGGAATATAGTATTTTATCATTGTTGTATTTATCAAATATAACCCTTTCAATGCTCTAAAAATAATTGGTGTATCATAATAACTTTGGCCAAATGTTGCTATCGTTCGAATTTTTGCGGCTGGTGCACAAATTAACATTATATAACCTAATAAACTAGCTAAAAAGCCTAACATTTGACTCAAGGATAATTTTTTGTACTTTAAATAGAAAAATATCATATACATTAATGCTATTAATAATGTTCCACCTGAAGTATTTTCATTACCGAATCCTGCAAATATCCCTACCATCATCAGAAATACAGTTTTACCAATATTCTCTATAGTCAATTTCACTTTTGGTGTTATAAAATTTTCGTTAGTAAACAGCCATATAAAGAATAAGTTAATCGTAACTACCCATAAATAATTACCAGACCCTGCCTTCCATAAAACTGTTTGACCAAAAGTAGGAATCATAATCATCAAAGATAGTACTAGAACAACATAACAAATATTATTTACTTTCAATCCCTTTTTAGATATTGTTAAGCCATATATTAATCTCACCATAAACACAAATACTAGTGCATTTAATACTGAAACTAGAACATTATTTCCAACAGATAGCAATCTAAACAAGGTCTGTCCTACTGCTCTACCATTCCAGCCTATGTAATCGTTCATCGTTTGTTTAAATATTTCAAAAATATTTTTATACTTTGCAGGTTCTAAGTCATCATCCCACAATGGAGTTACAAAATTCCATAGAAACATAAAAATACATAAACATATTTGTAATCCCCAAAATACATAATTATTTTTATTTAATTTCTCTAGCATTGCCCATTACCATCTTTCCTTTTTTCTAACGAAAGTCTACATTGCATATACTGTTAGCCGATAAATTGTCATATCCAAAACCATGATTTTTAATAAATATAACTATCAATCCTACTTATCTTATTTTTTAATTATTTTTTCCACGTGTAAGGCTAAAGCGTAATCCCATAAACGACCACGCAATTTAGAATCAGCGCGGTATTCTGGATAACGTTTCAACTTAGCCAAAGTTTTTAAACTAGGATGCTTATAATATGCCAAGCGCGTTCCGTAATATTCCTCTAAATATAGAACTTCCGGTGTATCGGTCAATTTTAACGCTTGCGCCAAATTGTCTAGTGCACATAAATTATTCTCTTGTTCAGCGATCTTCTCACTGACATCAAACTTGGCTAACACCTTTTGCCACCGCGTGTCGGTCGAAGCACCTAAAGTATTATTTTCATGGATCCGATAACCGATAAGTTCTTCATTTAAGAAATAACAGCCATGGTCTAAAGCTGCCATTAAATTCAAATACCAATCATGTGGCATCTCTGCTTGATATTCTTCCACCAAGATATCGCGTAACTCACTGCGGATCAGCATTGTACAGCCAGGCGAAATATTATTACGCATGATCGCATTGGCATTGAATTCGGTCAACTTGGCTAAAGGTGTTTTTGAATAAATAAAACCAGCGTTATAAAAAGCTTTATTCTCAGGCAAGTTGAGCGGTTTGCCGTTAGCATCGATCAATTGTACAGCACAGTTTAAAGCTTTGATCTCTGGCTTTTGTTGCATCAAAGCGGTCATCTTGGCTAGTTTATCTGCATGCCATTCGTCATCTTGATCAGCTAAAAAGATATAGTTTCCTGTAGCCTTTGCCAAAGCTTGCGCAAAATTCTTGCGGTAACCTAGATTCTTTTCATTGATCGAAAAATGCCACTTATCAGAAAGGCTGTGCTCTTTGATAAACTTTTGCACTAACTGAGCAGTATTGTCAGTCGAAACATCGTCACAAATAATCACTTCATCTGGTCGACGGGTTTGTTCTAATAGTGTTATTAGTTGTCGTTCAATGTATTTTTCACCATTATAGGTCGCCATAACGACTGAGATCATAATTCTGCCTTCTTTCTTATATTACAGGTTTTTGACCACTTTTTTAGTAAAGAATCCTGAGCGCAACTTTCTACCCATGTCCACAGTATTTTTTCGCATTTCTGCATACTGCTTTGGTGTAATCTGCTCTAAAGTATCATCAAGTTCAGTCAAACTACTAATTTTTACGCCTAGTCCGTTATCAACAACAAAATTTGCCATTGCTGCTTTTTCCCAAATAATGATAGGTATTCCAGAACTGATGTATAAAGAAGTTTTATGTGGATTGTTATATAACAGATAACGACCAAACATCCCCATACAACTCTCGACACTCGGTCCATCCCAAATAAGGCCAAAATTTTGAACTAATTTATCAGGTAATTCTTCTGGACTGTATTGACCCTTGTATTGGATACATTCTGGAACTTTCTCAAACATATTTGGCCCATAAACATCCAGGCTACCATTAAACTGTAATTTCTTAAGAAACTCAGATTTAAATAGATTCCCAGCAAAACATATTGTTTTATTATATTCCGTATCTTCATGAAATTTTTGGGGATTATCATAGTCAAAAATCTCCAATTCAATCATTGGTCGCGTGCATCCATTCTCAACTAACCACTGCTTCATCTTAGCATTATGAACAATGAGCTTATCTGCTTTTTCAAAAATTGCTATCTCTTTTTGAATATCTGCTTTGTTTTCTGATTGTAGCGTCTGAATATCATGGATCCAAATTACAAACTTTTCAACTGGATTTTTATCAATTTCTTGTAAAAAAGAACTTAATGCATATCTTGAGGTAACTGGATACTGTAAAATAACAGTTTCCAAATTATTTTTTTTCAACTGTCTTGGTAATTTTATCTTTCCGTAAATAAGTTTTTGAAATTTTGTTTTATATATCTCTAGTGGGAAAGACTCATATCCCAGTTCAACTAGATATTTAATAATATCTTCCTTAGCCTTCCCACCACCAATATTTTTTCCTGGGTCAACTGAAGTTACTATATAATTACTCATTAAGTTTCACCTATTACCTTCTCTTAATATACAATAAATACCAGTCTCCTAAATACTGTCTATACCTTGGAAAACAATTCCAGTATCTAGCTAACTTGATACCCTGTAATGGATTCTTAGTATCATAAAATTTATTTCGTTCTACTAGCCATTGTGCATTTCTTGCTAACACCTTGAATTGCTGATCTCTATTACCTATTACTTCCGTTAGGGTATATTCGCGAAGTAATTGATTGAAACTTTCAGCTACCTTGATCCACTTACGTTTTTCTGCTATAGTCTTTAAATTTCGACTTTCCTTACTAAATGCACTATTTTCATGTTTTCGCCATCTGATCAAATCATCAGTATAGATATATAAACCATTAGCAAATAAGCTTAAACGCCATAAAAGGGCATCGTGCGCATACTCGGGCTTCCAATAGCGCTTGGACGTTTCTAGTAATTCTCTTCGAATACAATGTGTACAGCCCGGACTGCCAACTAAAAGATAATTATCTTTTAGTTTTACTTGTTTCAATTGTTTATCATTTTTATATAGACCGACTTTCTCATTACCATCTTCAAAAAACATCCGATAATTGGAAACCAATAAACTAATTTCTGGATGTTTTTCCATGATACTAGTCATTAGGGCTAATTTATCTTCGCGCCAAATATCATCTTGATCACATGAAAAGACAACGTCACCTTTAGAACTCCACATGCCTTCCATAAAGTTCCGGCGCCATCCTTTATTTTCTGAGTTTTGGATATATTTCCAATTATCTAACTTAAACTTTTTAATATACTCTCTGACTATTTGCGGAGTCTTATCGGTCGAACCATCGTCAAACAACAGTACTTCATCAGGTTGACGCGTCTGTTTACGTAATGAATCCAGTTGTGCTTCAATATATTTTTCGCCGTTATATAGCGATGCCACGATTGAAACTTCCATAATAATATCTCTTACTTTCTGGTTTTGATTTTCTCGTACCCTCTCCAAGCTATACGATACACAGGTAATCCTAGAGATAACATCAAATAAGCTATACGATCACGCTTAGGTGTTCTTTTATCTGACAAAATAGAACGTTTATGTTGCTTCAAAAAAGCAATAATCTCTACTCGCTTATCTGATGCTATATCAGTTTCTAACATTTGATTCAACATACTGAATCTTGAATATACTTGTCGTCTTAATGTTGCTTTCTTTAATTCAGGATAATGTGCATTAACAAAATTTGCCATCTCATCTGTCATCTCCAGCAAATCTAGCTTCTTCAAATTAAATTTTGAAGTAGTTATTGAATCTGCACGTAAAATATAATTGTATTTAGGCAAAAAACCACATTCGATCTTATCACATTGCGCAAATAATTTATATGTTGTACCAATATCTTCAAATAATTTTCCTACTGGAAAACGTACATTTTCATACAAATCTCGATGTCCTAATTTAGCATAAGCACAAGTATCTACCAAATCATGATAGCACATCATTTCAATAGCTTGTTTACCTGTAATAGTTGTAATTTCCCCATTTCCTAAATCTTTAACTGCACCTGTATTTAAATATACATTGTTAAACGAACACATAGCTAATTTAGCTTGAAAATCATGGGCAGCCAACAAATCATACATAAATTCAACATAATCTGGTGTCACAGTATCATCAGAATCTACAAAAGTCAAATATGTACCTCGAGCCAACTCGATTCCCTTATTTCTAGCCGCTGAAAGCCCTGCATTTACTTGATGATAGACCCTAAAACGCAAATCCTTGCCTGCATAAGCATCCGCAATTTTTCCAGAGCTATCCTTACTACCATCGTCAATCAAGATAAACTCTAAATTTGGATAGGTTTGGGATGCTAGCGAATCTAGACAGTTTTTTAAATATTTTTCGACGTTATATATAGGTACAATAACACTAACTAGGGGTTGCTTCTCCATTACCACCTATCATTTCCTCCTCTAATATGCACCCTCTGCTTTAAATATGCTAACTATATTTTTCACCAATATCTTTATATCAAACCACAAAGAAGCATGATCAACGTAATACAACTCAATATCACAACGCTCTGGATAGTGGATCGTACTACGACCTGAAGCTTGCCAATACCCCATTGCCCCTGGCGTGACCGAGAGTAGCTTATCTACCTTATCACCATATTGTTTCAATTCCTCTTCAACAACGGGGCGTGGACCTATCAGGGTCATATCTCCTTTTAAGATGTTAAAAAATTGTGGTAGTTCATCAATTGATGACTTACGCAAAAAGTGACCAAATTTGGTTATTCGAGGATCTTTATCTGCTGGAAGTTTATAACTGTTCTTTACATATAACTCATATAACTCTGGATCTTCTTTTAATTTTTTGTCTGCATCCACAATCATAGATCTAAATTTATAGATATAAAATGGTCGATACTTTTTTCCAATTCTACGCTGTTTATACAATACTGGGCCTTTATTATCACCAAAACAATCAATTATAAGAACAACCAAAGTTATTGGTAAAACAAACACCAAAGCTAACAAAGAAACTAATATATCAAACAATCGCTTTATACCTAAATATACTAATCTCCTTACTTTATCACTCAAAATCGTTTTCTCCTTTTAACAAATACCTTTAGATATTATCAAGTTTAGACGGTTTACCAGTCAATTTGCGAATTAAAAATGCCGCTATTTTCCTAGTCCAATTTTGTCTTCCCATAAACATTACAGGGACTTCAACATAATTTATCTGATTTCTCTGAACCCAGACATCTAGCAAAACTTCACTGATAAATCCAAAGATCCGTTTCTCATATGGGGTATAATCGGTAATATCCACACGTTTCTCTACTTCTTCTAATACATTCATCAACCACTCGGTGTATTCATCAAAGATGTTTGCTTTAGCAATAAACATATTAAACATATGAGCAGATTTTTTTTGCAACATTTCATCGAAATATGGTACATAGTCTGGATATTTTTCTTGCAGTACTTGCCTCGTTATTTCCAAGTCCCCAATATGATGCACATGTTCATAATGAGACCAAGATGTTTCAATATAGTAATTTCGCTTCTTAGGTAGAATCATGTCATATTTTTCTAGCAATCTTTTCAAGGTTGCTTCTGTCATAATATCGGAATATTTCCTATCTACACTACTAAAAAAGTTGCGTCTGCCATTTGAAAAGAAGCGACGATAATGTACTAGTCCCTTCACATCTGCGCTACGATTCTTTGCACCCCAATATTGAGCAGTCAACTCACAGTAATTTTCATTTTTTTGCGAAATATTATCTCCAGTATTATCTCTTAAAAATCCTTCAAAATTTTCAGGTGCTTTTCCAACCTGCAAAGGACTATATATTTTTTCGACTGGCATTTTTGCTTTTTTGTGACTCACAACATAAACTTCTGCTTTCAAAGAATCCTACTTTCCTCTGCTAAATACTCTGCAGAACAATAATATTACTTCTAACATTATAGCCATATTAGCGCAACTTTGCAATTGACCCTATGTATCAACCATTCCCCTAGAATACAGATATAAAAATGGAGCAAACCTTCGCTTGCTCCATTTTCATGATCCTATTTTTGTTTTGTCCCCACAAAGTAGTCTATATTTGCAAAAAATGCTAAAAACAGCATATTATATGATACTTCCAATAAATGATGATCAAGTAAGGAACTCAAAATGACTAGCAGCAATGCAATTTCAAGCACGTATGTTTGCTGCATCATAAATCTTCGCGTTAGATAGTAAATTCCAAATAGCAGTATGAAAAACGAGATCATCCCATTCATCATCAATACTCTTAAAAAACTACAATCAATAAAGAAATAATCAAATATTCCATGGTGAATACCGCCATTTCCGTTTTGGGCTACCATTTGCCCACCTAATGTAACATTGTAGCGTTCAAATGCGACTTGACCAAATTCAAGCCTACCCGATAAAAGTTTATTGAAAATCTTAAAAAGTAAATTATTTGGCTGATAGAGATACGTTAGGATAATAACTGAAAAAATACCTATTAGCGACAAAATTGATGTCCACTTAACATGTAAAACCTTGATCAAAGCTATTATCTTATCACGAAAAAGTCCACTTGTAATTATCAAGACCATTAAGCCTAAATCTAAGCGTGTATCCGTCACTACATATGTCCAAATCGTAACAGAGACTAAACTAACATATTCAGGTAATGTAAACTTAAATTTTTTATACATTGCATATGCTAGCATCAGATAAAATATCCTAGCAGCTAAATCAGTTGGATAAACTGTACCTAGCGCATATCTAATTTCTGCTGAACCATCCCTGCTATTAGTCAATCCCATTATCCAGCCTAATTTGGCAGAGAGAAATGTCAAAACTAAACCTGTGCCAATAATTATCATAAATTCTTTTAGAATCAATTTAAAATCTATATCTTTAGCCGCAACGACCAACAAATAATAGTACAGAAAGTTCCAATCCTGACAAGCAATACAGCCCAATAAAATCAGTAATCCCAACGTTAAGAAGACAGCAAATTCTTTCCAGTCAGCAAAACGATTAAATAACATAATTTTTACAAATGCTAATAAGCCTGCAACCATCAACAAGCGATATGGAAATGCATCGCTTGGATAATACATAATATACATTGTACCATTTGTAAATTGTGTTATTAGATAATAACCTAAGACTACCACAAAGAGATATTTACCATACTTTGGATCTAGCCTACTAACCATTTTTGAACGCAATTTTAAAAGATCATCCATTCCCTAAACTCCCTTATATTGATCTGTTATCGATTTTTTATGATACCCTTGATTCTATCAACGATCGTCGGTTTCAGAAGTAAGGTCATAACTATATAGATGACAATACCTAAAGCAACATCCGCAAAAATTGTTAAGATACTTGTGTGAACGTTAATGTTGATCCAAAAAACCGGAATAAACATTACGATCCCTGCAATCATATATTTGGGAACATTCAAAAACATCTGCTTCAACTCAACATCTTTTCGAATAACCCATAATTGATAGATTGTAACAACAGCTTCAGACAAAACAGTTGCAACCATGGCACCATTTAATCCCCATAAATAAATCAATGGAACATTCAAAAAGATATTTACTATGGCACCTAAAACTACTGACGTAGTAAATTCTTTTAAACGATTTACAGGCATCAAATACTGTAATCCCGTCGTGTTACTCCAACCTATTAAAACAATAATCACAGATTCTATCAGCATTGCTGGACCAACAGGTTCATATTCTGGTCCGTAAAAATATGGGCCAAAATGTAGCGAAATTCCTGCGATTCCAAACCACATTGCAATTGATAAGAAAGATACAAAATCAAAAGCAATATACAAGAATCTATTAATATTTTCATTTCTTCCCTTTGAAAACTCATTAGAAACTCGTGGCATCAATACAGCACTCATAGATGTGGCAAGTGCTAAAACCATTTTTATCAAGTTGTCAGAGAAATTATAGTAACCAGCAGCATCAGTATTTACCATACTTCCCAACATTGTTTTGTTTAACACAAGATACACTTGTGTAGCAATTTGAGGTGCAAATAACACTAATGTTGGATGTAAATGCTTAAATGGTCTCAATTCATTAATTTTAACTTTGACAAGCATCTTTCGTAATCGTGGCCAAAGCGCTAAATTACCTATTAATGTAGATCCACCCAGAATAAGAATATAGATTCCTAAATCTTCTTGTGATCTTACCAGCGTGAATATTAAAATAACTGAAACTATACGGACCAGTGTGTTTCTGATTGCTGTATGCTTAAAATCTTCCAAGCCATTGTAAAACCAACTAATATCAAAAGCTGCTGCAATTAGGTTCACAGCTTGTAAAACCATGTAAATATGGTTTTGCTTATAAACCTGTAAAAACAAAGCATAAGCTATACACGAAATTAAGATTGTAATAGTCTTTAATAACTGGATTTCCCAAAAAGCCTTACTTACCGCTTTAGGATCATCCCTCAGATAAGCAATCTCACGATTTCCATACAAAGCGATCCCAATACTCCCAAACAATATGAAATATTGTATCCATGAATTAGTATATGCATTTATCCCTGTTCCGTAGGCCTTCAAAACCCGACTTGCATACGGGGCAGTAATCAACGGTAAAATCAAGACAAGAATCTGATACCCCGCATTATACAGATAGTTGCGGATTATTTTCATCTTTAATCACCAAATTCTTGTTTAACTGTGGTCAAAGCGGCCGAGATCACTTGATCCATGTTGTAATAACGATATTGCCCTAAACGTCCACCAAAGATCACATTTTGAGCTTCTTGTTTAGCTAGATCTTGGTATTTAGTATAAAGCGCATTGTTCTTCTTATCGTTGACCGGATAATATGGTTCATCGCCCCGTTTCCAATCAGCAGGGTATTCTCGGGTTATAACGGTCTTATTCTTATCACCTTTACCAAATTCAAAGTGCTTATGCTCAATGATCCGTGTATATGGTGTCTTAGCATCGGTGTAGTTAACGACCGCATTACCTTGATAGTTATCAACGTCTAAGGTTTCAGTCTCAAACCGCAAACTCCGATATTCTAATTCACCTAGTTTATAATCAAAGAATTGATCGATCATCCCAGTGAATAAGACTCTATCGTAATCACTCAAGTATTGGTCTTTGTTATCAAAGAAATCAGTATTGGTTTTGACGGTGATGTTGTCGTGATCTAACATCTTTTCCACGATCTGTGTGTAGCCACCAACTGGGATCCCTTGATAATCATCGTTGAAATAGTTGTTATCGTAAGTCAAACGTACCGGTAAACGGCGAATGATAAAGGCTGGCAATTCAGTTGCCTTACGCCCCCATTGCTTTTCAGTATAACCCTTGATCAATTTTTCATAGATATCGGTACCGATCAACGAAATAGCTTGTTCTTCCAAATTTTCGGGTGTCTTACCGTTCAAAACAGCACGTTGTTCATCGATCTTTGCTTGCGCTTCTTTAGGTGTGACTACTCCCCAAAGCTTATTGAAAGTATTCATGTTGAAAGGCAAGTTATAGATCTCGCCGTTATAATTTGCCACTGGGGTATTCGTATACCGGTTAAATTCAGCAAATTGGTTCACGTAATCCCAAACTTTTTTGTTTGAAGTGTGGAAAATATGTGCGCCATATTGATGTACTTGGATCCCATTGACTTCTTTCGTATAAATATTTCCCGCTAAGTGGTCACGCTTTTCGATCACTGTAACTTCATGGCCACGCTTAGCCGCTTCATTGGCAAAGACAGCCCCAAAAAGTCCTGCACCAACAACTAAATACTTAGACATAATATGTACTCCTCCAAAGATATCTGATTTATCTCGTCTAATTAAACAAAAAGCCGTCACAATGACGGTAATTCCTTTTGCATTATACCACAGAAAAAAAACTTAGCCTACTTTCTTACAAAGTAGGCTAAGAAATTAAACATTATTCAGTATCGGATACTGGAGGTAAAACCGCTAATAAGGCTAATAAACTGATATTATACGATATATGCCAGAAATGATGATTGACCGCCATACTCAAAACGATCAATAAAATCGCGATCGCCAAGCCATAGTATTGCTTTTTAAACGCGCGATAAAGCAAATAGACTAGCAACCCTAACATAAACAATAAAAAGACGACCCCAAACATCATCAGTGCTTGAACATACGCAGAATCGATAAAGTAATAAACTACGAAGCCCCGCGGATCTCCGTTGCCATTTTGATAGATGTATTGGCCAAATAAGTGGATCGGGTACTTTTCAAACGCCATATTTCCAAACAACAGTCGTCTTGATAACAAAGCGTCAAGTTGTGCATAAACTGGATCATAGGGATCAAAAAAATACGTCAGTAATAAGTTTCCAAAAGCATAAAGAACTACAAGCGTACTCGCACCTTTAACACCGATAAATTTAATGGCTTTAAAAACTGGCCTCCTAAAGTACATTGCTAGTAACAACAACAGCATCAATACTGCATCTAGCCGACTGTTAGTGACCGCAAAGATCAAGACTGCGATCAAGGCCATAAATCCTATCTCTTGACGTGAGAAAATAAAATCCCGTACTAGCGCAAAGGCCAGCATCAAATAGAAGACATGCGCCGCCAGATCAGATGGTGTTGCTAGACCTAAACCAGCTCGGACCACGCCTGCCCCTTCACGCCACATGATATTATTCGGAACAAGCCCTAAGGCCGCAGCCGCATAGACCAATAGGAGCATCGATAAGACGACTAAAATATATTTATTTAAAATTTGTTTAAAATTTATTCCATATGCACCAATGATAAATAGATACATAAAAAATGGATCCAGCTCATGCGCTTGTTTGCAAACGATAAACAAAAAACAAGCCCCAACTAAGATCGCTAGGATCGTATTGAATTTATGGTGATCAAAGAAGATGATCTTACAAAAAACCAATAATGCCGCTAATTGTGATAAACGTAATAAAACAACGATCGCACCTAGACCTAACGCCCGTGAGAGTGTCGTACCTGCCATAAAATTAACGATCAAATACAGGCTAAAACAAAACATGTAGAGCTGATTTCCCAGGTTATCTTTGTGTAACGCTAATTTTTCAAGCACCAAACAGCCTCCTAACTATTCTTCTTTAAAGGCCCAAAATCTTTGTCCTAGATAATTCAAGCCCACAAAAAAGACTGATCCAGCCAACATTGCTACATTATTTTGCACATGTGCGTCGAAACCACTAAAGGCCCACACAGCAAGTGGTTTAGCCACTCCATAAGCGATCAGATAACACACAGTGATATTTACAGTGAACTTGATCACGGTCGCTAAACTCTTGGATTTATTTTGGAATGTGAAATGCTTATTCAAAAAATAACTCAAAATACTGCCAAAAATATAATTCGAAGCCGATGAGACCCAATAACTGAAATGGAAAAAGTTATAGAAAACAAACATGATCCCCATCCCAAAGGCTGTATTAACGATCCCAACTAAAATAAATTTCAGCATCGTGGCATCAAATAGATTTTTCAATTTATTAATGATAATTATCAGTCCTTAACGTATTTTATATATTGTTATTTTACTTTATCGTCCCTAAATAGTCTAATCTATATTAACTAAAAACCCCCAAAATTGGGGGCTGTTAGTATTATTTTTTTTCTTTGATAATGTAAACAGGACGATTTTTGACCTCAGTAAAGATCTTACCGATATATTTACCAACGATCCCCAAACAAAACAGTTGAATCCCGCCAATAAACAGCATGATACAGATCGTTGATGCCCAGCCACTAGTTGGGTCCCCGTGAAGTAGGTAACGGGCAATAATAAACAAGATCCCTAGTCCTGAAACAACCGAAGAGATAAAGCCAATAAAAGCAGCAATATCCAGCGGGAACTGTGAAAAATTCACGATCCCATCGATTGAATATTTAAATAAGCTCCAGAAATTCCAGCTAGTTTCCCCAGCGACTCGCTCTTGATTTTCGTAGTTTAAATATTTCGTTTTAAAACCGACCCAGCTAAATATCCCCTTGGAAAAGCGATTATATTCACTCATTTCAAGGATTGCATCGACCATTTGCCGTGTCATCAAACGAAAATCCCGCGCCCCATCGACGATCTCGGTATCAGAGATCTTATTGATCAATTTATAAAACATTCGCGCAAAAAATGAACGGATCGGTGGTTCACCCGAACGGTCTACACGGCGCGTTCCAACACAATCATAGTCGGTAGTTTCCAAGATCTCAAGCATCTGTGGCAACATATCCGGTGGATCTTGCAGATCAACATCCATCACGGTCACGTAATCACCAGTAGCTTCGCGTAAACCACAATACAAGGCTGCTTCTTTACCAAAATTACGTGAAAAAGAAACATAGTGGACATGTTCTGGATCTCGGGTCTGTAATTTTTGCATCTCATTTAAGGTATTATCCGTGGAACCATCATTTACAAACCAGTATTCTAGTTCGATATTTTTTAATTTATCTTTTATTTTCTCGACCGCCTCATAAAATAGCGGTACTGATTCTTCTTCAAAATAACAAGGTACAATAATCGATAATTTTTTTGTCATTTTTTTCTCCCTTGACTACCCTTTCTCGTTAAATACCAAGTACTACCTAACAAAATGACGCCTATTAATGTTAATAAAGCACCTAATTTCAAATGTACTACATGATATTCCATTGTAATATTATTTCTTCCTTTTTCCAAGGGAAGTGCCATTAGTGTATCGTCTAATAGTTTAGGCATAACTTCTTTTCCATTTAATTTTATTTGCCACCCGCTATCATATGGGATCGTCGTCTGCAAGTAGCGATCAGCTTGAGCATTCTCTACCACAAAATCAGCCTTATCATTCACTACCTTAGCTTTGACATGATCACTTTGTTGCTTGATCTCAGTCGTTACTTTAGCTAACTGATCTAAATTCAATAAATATAATTGTGGCGCATGAAACGCATTTAGATCATTTGTCTGAAGTTCAACATAGCCTTGGCTACCCGCAGTTGGCACATAAAATACACTTGGAGAAAGCCACGTACTATATACTTGTTGAAGCTTGCCGTTTAGATCTAGTTTTGTTCCATCAACGCCCCAATTCCAAGGAAGCGAACCATATACACTATAATTACCTTGTGGGAGCTTAAATTCATACCGAATTCCGTTAGCTGTCTGCACCTGCGTATATGACAGTGGCTCAAAGAGTTTTACCGGCTCAGCCATTGCTTTGGTATAAACTTCATTTGTATATTCAAAAGGATCTTGCCCTTGAGGTGCCTGGGCTACTCCCTTAGTTACAAATCCTAATGGCAAAGCATATGGATCTTGATAGACATCTTTTTCAGCTGCACTCGGCAATGATACTTTCTCCAAACCCTTGATCGGATATGGTGAAAGAACATATTTCACACCTAAAAAGGCATCTGTCGGTAAGATCGATGTGTTGACAACACTTATCCGCTCGCCTTCTGTCCGATACCCCATATCAGCTAATGTCTTCAACTGCATGCCACTTGGACTTGAAATATATGACGCTAGTGACCAATAGTTAAAGACGTAAGCCTCATTATAGTTGGCCGTTATATTAACGTTAATATCTTCGCCTTTGGCTTTCGTCTGACTGATCCGATAGATCGCAGGATCATATTCTTTCAACGCAGCGATCTGTGCCTGTTGTTGTTTGACATAACTTCGGTAGCCACTGACCTCACTAAACATATCTTTTGTCAACAAGTATGTGTTATAACTAAGCTCACTACCGACTACTAAACATAGCGCAAGCACTATATATTTTTGATAACGTTGTAGTTTGCTACTTGTTAACAAACATAAGCCCAAGACTAGTGCTCCTAAAAAGATACCACTTTGTCCCCAGCGTATTCCAGGCTCTTTAGGTAAGACATACCACGCAACGACTGCTAAACCGCAGATGCTGATAGTAGCTTTGATAAGCGGACGCCAACTTTTTTGCGAAGTGTTTGCCCACTTTTCAAAGAATAAACTCGCCATAAAGATCAAAAATAATGAGCCTACATACGAATAACGATACCAATAACTCGTAGCATCTTTAAAGAGCGAAAATACCATAAATAGTGGTTGCCAGTAATACATCAATAATGAAATGACCAAGAAGATCCCTAAGACTAGTTTTTCTTTGATCTTAAAATTCTTACTAAAAAAGATGGCTACTGCTCCCACCAAAACTAAACTGCCACAGAAAAGCGAAACTTTAGTCGGTGAACTGCCAGCGCCTAAGGTATAACCCGGGACAACTGATAACATATTGCCTCTAAAAGTGTTGGTCACCAATGACCAATCTAAACTTGAGCGCGATTGTTGGCCCATTGACGTCACTGTTGGCAAGAAGGTAATTGCACTGAGCAATATCCCACTAAATATCGCAAAAGCATAGGTCAAGCTTACTTGTCCGATTTTTTTCAATCTGATATTTTCAGCTAAACATAATTCTAAAACTAACCAACCAAATGAAAATAGGCAGTTGATCGCCCCCACATACCAGTTAAAGATCAATTCTAGCCCGATCGTTACCGCTAAAAGATAAAGTCCACGTGAGTTTTGTTGCGTAATAAGGTAAACACCTAACAAGCTTAAAGGCAACAAGTACACACCATCTAGCCACATGATATTACTGCTTTGGGCAATATTGTACTGCATCAAGGCATAGCTCAGGGCTAGCAAGATCAATAACCATTTTTTCAAATTGTGTCTAGTCCTCACATTTAAAAAGATCGCACTAGTCATTGCAGCTACTGAAAGTTTCAAAGTAACGACAAGGTCAAAGAAACTATTTAAATCTTCTTTTGCGAAAAAGACGACTAACAAATTGAATGGTGATAACAGATAATAAGTGACCTGGGACCAGTTACCTGAACCTAATAAATTACTAAAAGTAAAAGTCGCACTATTTTGCCCCAACAAGACATCTTTCCAGTAGGAAAAAAATCAAGATACTGGATCGACGCATCCATGATCGCCAGCGATTTGTTACCAAATGGAGCAAAGCCCGTAATAAACAAGATCGCGTTTAATAAGATGAATGCTAAAAGAAAAATACCAAGGTAGAGCTTATATTTTTTCAGCATTAATGACATTTTTTCTTCCTCCATTCATGCCCCCCAAAAGCACTAATATACTACCTATCAATATCGAAATACAAGTCAAAGTAAATAAAACGTAATTAGCTACATCAGGTCGTGTGCTTACATTAATTATATTTTTACCTGTTCGAACTCCTACTTTTAAAAGCTGTCCAGCTGAAACTTCTTGCTGCTTTCCATTAACAGTCACTTTGTATTCAACACCGTTATATATTATAAATGGTAATGAAGCAATTTGATTTTTTTCAGATGTAATTTGATATTCGATCCCTTGATAAGTTGCCTTACGTATCTTCACTGGTATCTTTATCTTATCAGAACCAGGAGTATACACAGGTTGCTCATTCTCATCAATGAGCATGTAATCTCCCCAACCAGAATCACGTTCAGTTAAACTTGTAAGATAGTTAGCGTTAGTAACATAGTATCTAATTAGATCATCATTTCTAGTTATATGATATTTCTCTACTCCACTCATACTCAAAATGAGCATTATAGTCGTTATCAAGATAACACTCCATTTAGCAGATATCTTCATCCCATACTGATCCAAATAACTCACTAATCCTATCATTAAAAATAGCATTACAAAAGAAAACAATCTGCCTAAGAATTGAATGTTTCCCAAAAAGCTCTGAGCTAAAGCATCTGGATATGGCAACCAAGAAAAGCTCACCAACACTAGACCCAAAGAAGCTCCGATCCAAATTTTCCATGCTGAAAATTGTGTTTGAAAAATTCGTACACTTAATACAATTAAAACACAAAAGGCAACTACCCCAATATTCCAAGCGTTTGCTTTATCCCCCATATCATTATCTAACATCGCATTCCACATTACAGATGGGGTTATTTCAAGCATTCCTTTCCAAGGAGTCGCTAGTTGATTTTTCAACATTAAATTTAACATATTGTACAACGTATAACTTGCTGTTATGGTTGCAAAAATTCCTGCATAGATATAGGCCAATATTTCTTTAAAGGTAATTTTTCTGCTTATTACACGTACAAATTCAATAGCAAAAATAACTAAACATGCCAATAAAGCGGTAATGGCATGCGAATTAACTACCATCCCCATACCTAAACCTAAACTAATGATCCCCAGTTTTTTCTTATTCCAAATTTGAATACATCCATAAAAAACTAATGGTAAAAAGGCATATGCCAACATCTCTCCTACTGCATTTCGTCCATACATAACGATCATATGATACGAATTGAACTCATATAGACTGACTCCGAGTATTCTCCAATACAAATTTTTGGTCAGTTCACTGGTCAATAGGTAGGAATTACTCATCGTGATCAAATTTAACAGAAAAAAACCACAAAAAAGTGCATATACAGGTTGTTGAATAAGTAACTTAGGTAGTATGAAGATCATACCAGTCACCCAAGGATACATCCCAGTGAAAGCCTCTCCAACATTCCCGTACCCCATAAAATTCACCAATGGGGGCATTTCAAAATGCTTAAACGCCTCTGCGATCGCTTCAAATTTAATAAAATGGATTTGGCCATCCATTGTCATTTTAAAATATCCCGCCGTAAATGCCGAATAGGTCGCTAAAAAGGCCATTATTATAAATAAGCTATACAGTATTATCGGCTTTGTTTTCTTTACCAAATTAACCCCTCACTATCCCTCATAGAAATGAAATAATAACACTCGTTTAAATACCTTCTACTTTCTTACTTTGCATACAACTCTTTTTATCCCAAATATTAATAATACTATCCAAGATAATACTGCTAAAATAACTAGGACATAATAAAACTTATTCATCTCGTATTTTGTCGTTATTGTATACTTTCCTTCCTTGAGATTTAATTTAACTGTTCCTCGCTTACTTGTTCCATGTGAAACATTTTTACCATTTACATAGACTCTAGTACTTGGGTAAGCAATAACAGGTAAGTCCAATGACCCACTTTTCTCAATTTTCACTCTATAAGTAATTGCATTGGGTGCTACATCCGGTGTCAATTCAACTACTTTTTGATTGATTTTTGCTTGATGAAAAACAATGCTTTGAGCATTCTCGTTGGTAATAATATTATTATTTCCAAAAGATTGTTTAGGATAATAATCTGTTTCGCCATACAAAATCAAATAATCAAATAAAATATCATAATTTTTCTTATCTAACACTGCTCCTTGAGGAACTACTGCAAATCTATCATCATTTTCTCTGAGCATTACATTTGGATCCGAATTACTGATTCGATCAATCATAAATGTAACTGAATTAAAATATAATATTCCCGCCACACTAAGAACGCCAAATAAAGTAATAACTTTTTGATAATATTTTTTGTTATCAAAAAGTTGTGTAACAATAAACGATAGAACGATAGCTAGGAAAAAAGAGGAATATGTTGTAAAGCGATACGGAAATTGAATCACTTGCAAAGATATTAATTTATCAATTCTTTGTAATATACTATAGGGAAAAAGACTAGTTGATAACACCATAAAAGCTAGCCCTAAGCCGTATAAAATGCGTTCTTGTTTATTTTTCTTGACGAAGTACCATCCAATGAGTGCCGCAACTATTAAAGCGATCCCTATCCCGCGATTAGTTGCTCCATTTTCCAAAGATGCAACCCATAGATCTTGCATTGTGTATTGAAAATCAAACCCCGGGCCAGGTGCTGCCAAACTACTCTTTAAAAAATCAGTTATAAATGGATAAAGTACCCAAGCAGATAAGAGAATTGCTAAAACTACACTTTTGACTAATGCGATCCAACGATCTTTATTTGGAAAAATTCCACAAATCAAACTTACTACAAAAATCATTGCCATGATTGCCACAGCCATAACACTACTCAATAAATGGCTGTATAACAAAAGAGCAACGCCAATCCCTAAAACAGGCCATTTTTTCACGTTCCCAAAAACAACTTCATAAAAGCCATACATTGCCAAAGGAACAAAAGTATATGCTATAAATTCACCGATAACATAATTCTTTAAGCCTAGATATAGATGATACACAGAAATAGTATAAAAAACAGCAAAAATAACTGCTCTTATACGTTGCTTAGAAAAATTAAACATTGCATAATAAGATAGACTCAATGTTAAAAACATAAAGCTACCATACCAAACATAGTATGCCCTAAGCGGGTCAAAAATAAACCTCAACAGTGCCCATGGATAAAGAAAAATACTTGGATAAAACAAAAACGATCCTACACCACTATTGTGAAATGTGTGTGTTGCTATAAACGTAAAGAAACTACCTTCTTTTAAATTGCGATAGATCTCTTCTGCTCGTGAAAAGTGAAAACTACCATCTGAATCGATTCCTAATCTGCCATTTATATAAAACACACTGGTAAATAATATACTGAGCCCCAAAAAAAGAAGCAGGACTGCTCCCCTGTTTATCCATGTTCTATATTTGCTATTAGTTAATTCATTCACTTAAAAATCCTCCGTTAAATTATTTCAATTGTCTATCACGGCACTTGCGATAAACGATTTATATGTTTCAAAAAAAGTAAAGCAATTAGGCTACATCCTAGGCCAATTACACTTAGTAATAATAAATAAACATATGTCTTGGGATAAGCATACTGTACTCTTATTGTAGCCTTAGAAGTATCTTTAATTTCTAACATTAACCACCCGTCTTTATTGATCGAATAGTCTACTTTTTTACCATTTTCAGTTATGTTATACTTCAACGTACTATATCCCCAAACAGGTAATACTAGCTTTCCAGCTGATACATTCTGCATACTGTATACCACTTCATTTGGAGCATAGCTTAGTTTGGATGTTACTGATTTTCCATTATTTTCTACTGTATTATTTATTATCTTTTTCTGAATATCCTCGGCTAGAACTCCACCTTCACCATTTACAGTACGTATTTCACTAGGGGCATAGTCTGGAACGATATTTCTAACTATTTTATCGCTATTTATCCCTGTTGAAGTCACTTTTGTCCACTCATCAGCATTAACGATCCTATCTGTTTTATTACTCAATTCATCCCAATTTTTTGAATTTTTGATATAACCAGTTACAATACTAACTGCTGAAATGACTGTAAGCAGTAATAAAATAACACTTATTTTTTTAGCTGCTTTATCACTAAAATTAATCAGTACCAAAATCAGTGGAATAGCTGAAGCAAAAATCATAAAGCGCCAACCTGCATTTTGAAAGTTTTTAAAAAACGGCAAACTTTCTAATAACCCCCAAGGAGCTATCCCTGTCCCCATAACAACAATAAAAAGTTCTAAGTATATATAAGGAAAGAGCTTCTGAACTTTACTCCGATCAATATTTCCAACCACTATAGCCATAGCAAGCAAAGCAATAGTTGTAAATGTAGCACGAGCATCTATACTAGCATTTGTTATCATTTGCATTACACTATCAGCTGCTACTTTTCCTTCCGAAAATGGAGGAGCTATTTTGGCTTTCGATAATATGTAGTATCTATACAATACAGGTAGCGAAGTTATGAATAGTAGTGAGCCCGATAATACAATATTGGCTAATGAGATATAATTTCTCTTAACAAAGACCGTTGCACACCAAAAGACCATAAGTGTCAAATAAAGTACGAAAATACTCATAAGGTGTGAGTTAAGCACTACCCATCCTAACAAACTTGTTTTCAACACTAGCTTAATGTCTAACTTTTCTGTCTTCACTAAGTCCATATAATTAAAAATGATCGGAAACAGAAATGCCATCGTTAATGCTGTTCCCCACTGTAATTCTAAATAAAATGATCTTAATACTAGTCCAGATAATGTATAACACGCTGCTATCAAAGCCGAATTATCCTTATTAAATCGGTGGGCTAAAGAAAGATAACTTATAAAAAACGTTAATAGCATTAATAATATCCTAAGCACTAACACTTGATGAATTGGATCAAAGCCATCTGTAATGTATATCAGAGGCCACAGACTTATATCTGGATACATTCCACTGATAGCTTGTCCCAAATGATGGAAGGTTACAAAATTAAGCCATCCCGGGATCCTATTATGCAAAAAGGCTTCTCTAACCTCATAAATTCTTTGTAAATGAAAATAAGAATCAAATCCAGTTGCAAAATAATTATTAGACCATTCAAAATACCCATAACAAGACAATAATATACATATTGTCAGCATAACTATATATCTAACAGGTATATTAATTTTAGCTCTCAACTTTATTCCCCTCTAAAAATAATACATTAATATCATACTACCAATTCCTTTACCAAGCTATATGCCAAACGAAACTTTCCAATGTACTCTTAAAATTTACCTTGCACGATCAAAGCTTTAATGGTATTCTAACTTTATAAAGCTCACGGAGGTTGTTACCATGAATTACAGTATTAGTACACAAACTACAGCAACCACCACCTCAACCACTACTATGTAGGCTGGTTGGGGCTATTTGAGATAATAAAATGTCGATTAATAAAGCTAACTGATCAGCAATATCACCTAACAATAAATGTTACGTCGATACCGCTTTTTAGTTAGCTTTTTTGCATAGGACAAAGAAATGGGGATTTTTTATGAGTAAGGATTCAAACGAGCAGCCAAAAAATCATTTAAATCGGTCGCTCACGTCTGGTCAGATGGAAATGATCGCTCTTGGTGGAACGATCGGGGTCGGGTTATTTATGGGTTCGACCTCCACTATCAAATGGACAGGTCCATCTGTTTTGCTAGCTTATGCTTTTGTTGGGATCGTCTTATATGCGGTCATGCGTGCCCTAGGTGAAATGATCTACATCAAACCTGGGACTGGTTCTTTTGCTGATTACGCTACCGATTATATCCATCCACTTGCTGGCTATTTAACTAAATGGAGCAACATCTTTCAATATATCGTCGTTGGGATCAGTGAAGTCATCGCTGTTACACAGTATTTGAATTACTGGTGGCCTAATCTCCCTGACTGGGTATCTGGGCTTGTCGTTGTGATCACCCTGACCTTGGCTAACCTAGCCTCAGCCAAGGCTTACGGAACTTTAGAGTTCTACTTTGCCTTGATCAAAGTCGTCACGATCATCTTGATGATCATTATGGGGCTAGCCGTGATCTTCCTTGGCTTTGGAAATAACTGGCAACCACTAGGCTTGTCTAACTTATGGGCTCACGGTGGCTTTTTCCCTGGTGGTTTTAAAGGCTTCATGTTCTCACTTTCGATCATCGTTGGTTCCTATCAAGGGATCGAACTTTTAGGGATCACAGCCGGTGAAGCAGCTAACCCTAAACACGCGATCGTCGCAGCCGTTAAATCGATTGTTTGGCGTATCTTGATCTTCTATATCGGTGCGATCTTTGTCATCGTAACGATCTACCCATGGGATCAACTAGCTGCGATCGGCTCTCCATTCGTTGAAACTTTCTCTAAAGTCGGGATCGCTGGGGCTGCCGGGATCATCAATTTCGTAGTCTTAACAGCTGCCATGTCAGGGGCTAACTCTGGGATCTACAGTTCCAGTCGGATGCTCTTTAAACTTTCGATCGACCATGAAGCTCCTAAGATCTTCAGCAAGCTCTCTAAGCACGTGGTACCAAACATTGCGATCTTAGCTATCTCAGGTGGGATCTTGCTTGGGTTTATCCTAAACATCATTTTGACTAGCTTGAACAAAAATACGGCTAATCTCTTCGTTGTTGTGTATAGCTCTAGTGTTTTACCTGGAATGGTGCCATGGTTTGTGATCTTGATCTCAGAATTGCGGTTTAGACGGCAAAATGCACATGAATTAATGGATCATCCGTTCAAGATGCCACTTTATCCGTTCTCAAACTATTTTGCGATCATTTCACTTGTTGTGATCATGATCTTCATGTTCATCAATCCCGATACCCGTGTATCAGTTTCGGTCGGAGCTATCTTCTTGCTCATCTTGACCGCTGTTTTCTTTAGTCGCAATAAGAAAGCCAAAGCATAATTGAATATCGATTTAAAAATCCCCCATAGTCTTTTTGATTTAAAAAGACTATGGGGGATTTTTAACAATAACTATTTAGGGAATATGCATAAATTTTGTATCTTTAACGTAATTTTTCCCAGTTGTAACATCATATTGAATGAGTTCCAGATCTTTCAAGATCTCTTTTTGTTCAGCTGACAATTGATCTTCATTCAGTACTTGCTCATTTTCTGTTACATAATCAATTGTACGTATCTTTGAATTCGATATACTATTACTTAAATAAAAAGCTGGTGTTTTTTGATAGACTTCAGTTAGTAACGCGTAATATGGAGAAATCTTAGAATTAGTTTTTTCTGCTACCATAGCTGGAAAATCATTTGGCGATACAACTGCTGTATTTTTTAATTCTACCGTGGCGCCTTGTGCTTGAGCATATTTATTTGAATAGATAAAATAATCAGTTTCATGTAAATTTACACCATCAGTTTCCATACTATTCGCATATATTCCAGGCAGATGATCACCATAAAACACTAATGTTATTGGCTTCTGGATCTGATCTATTTGTTCAATAAATTCACGCAAATATTTATCGGTGTAATTAAGTCCTGTAGAGAAATTATTGATCGCAGCTCTAGTATTATCTATATCTACTGCCTCGGTCACTTCAAATTCAGTATTATCATCATAGTAATCAATGTATGGCATGTGATTTTGCATTGTCACTAAATTGATAAATTGTCCCACTTCTTTATTATTCTTAATTACCTCTAACGTATTTTTATATGCTGCTCTATCAGATAGATACGGGCTCTTCCCAATTTTTTCTTGATACTTTATCCCTGTCTTACTTCCCAAATAAATAAAGTCATTAAATCCTAATTTAGAGTATGCAGTAGGTCTGCGATAAAAATCTCCCACATAAGGATGTATCGCCACAGCATTAGGAAAATAATTAACAATAGATGGATTATATGGCTTTGAAGCTGTTATTTGTGCATATGGTGTGCTTATAGTTGGTGAAAAATTGACCATCGGAAATCCCGTAAGTGTCATATACTCCATGTTAGCAGTTCCACCACCATAACCTGAACTGATCATATTTCCACTCACATTATTTTTCATAAGCTGGTGGACATAAGGAATTGGATCATTCTTCAGCTTAGTTCCGTGAACCCGACTAGGATTGCTAAAACTTTCACTCAAATTAAAAATTATCGTCTGTTCACCTAAATTATTTGTTCGTTCAGTATTTATCTTTTCTGCCTTACTGCTATATTTAGCCACAATTTCTTCAATTTTAGCTTTAGAATAATCTTTAGGTTCATTCATGATCACAACATCTAAATTATTTAAAAACTGAATTGTTGGCCCGTTCAATTGCGAGGCATATATCTGATGTTGTAATTGTGGATCATTGCCTAAACCACGCATTACTTTATTAATAATAGAATTTTCGTGATTCCAATAAAAACTGCTGAAAATAACGATACATGGAATCAATATATAGCCCATTCTTTGCTTGAGTGTCGATCTTTCAACTGGCATGATCTTAGATAACCAAAATATTGCCAAAACAAGGGCCACCATACTGCAACCACTTAATATCAGGATCCAACTTGGAACCATTTGTAAAAGGTCACCATAAGCCTTTATCATGCTAGCTTCTGAAGGCAGTATCGGTTCTCTTCGGCTATCAATTTTCAACCGTGTTGCAACCAACCAAATAATTATTAAATAATCACTCACTAAAAAAGCAAACCAAAAATTATTTACTAGACCACGTAATAACAAATATAAACAAATAAATAATAGCGCATTTAAAATTATCATCTGTGGACGTTGTAAAATTGCATATGTCCAAGCATTAAAAGAAAAATCCCCCGTCATGCTAGCAGCAACACGTCCATCAAGAGCAGTTACTACAAATGATAAATACGCTAAAACTAGCATGACACTACTTGCTAATAACTTGTATTTATTACGCAACATCCATCGGCCAGTTGCTTTTGCTGCTCTCTTCATTTGCTTATCTGCATTACCTAAATTCCAGGTCTCGAACCAATTATCCAATTCAAGCATCTTTTTAAACATCGGTAACTTGCTATAAACGTAAACAACTCCCATGATAGCAAGTGGTACGAGTACCGCTTCAAATAATTCCAAGTACCGAAGCCCAAAGTAAGACTTGGAGTTGAGCTCATTTGTTATCTCAACTAAATCACCTGTAGTTGAAAACAGAAGCACCCCAACTAAGCTAAATATACAAATTTTACTTGCCTTTAAGGATTTTTTAGATACTATAAAGCCTAAAAGACACATACTAAATAACACAGGAAATAAACTGGCTGGATTAGTCAATCTAGCTGCCGTAGTTAAATTGTTATGTGATCCCTCGGAGATAATAGGCATTAGTCCAAGGAAGAATATCAATGCTAAAAATGAACCGACTAAATAAAAACTAGCTCTTGCTTTATCCAAATAAGTTGGTATATTAGCTCCGAGAGTGAAGATCACCCAAGAATATACCAAAGTCGCTCCTCCACCGTATCCAAAAATGTCTTGGTTAAATATTGTCGGAACTACTATTGCAACAATAAAAAACAAATAGTAACTAAACTTTGTTGCTATAAAAAGTTTCTTGGTAAACTTTAACGTTATTACTCCTAGTAAAATTCCACTCACTAACGGATAAGTATTTCTCAGTATTGGTAATACTGCATTATAAAAGCGCCCCAACCAAACTGTCTCTTGTAATAAACACAATACTAGTAAACTTGACCAACTTCCTATGATCAGTAGTCCCCAGATTTGTGCCAGACCAATAGTCTTGCTATGGGCAACTAAATAGCCGACCAACAGTATTGCTAACACTGGACCAATCACCGAAAAGCCATGTAAAATGTTAGCCAATAAATATTTAAAACTTATAGTATCTTGTTGTAAGATCTGTGGTTCATGTTGCCAATATAAAGCATTAAATAGCGTTAAAACCATGACCCCATAAGTAACTGACCATGCTTTGAGTTTGCTTCCCACATCTTTTTTGATCATAATCTTCCCCTGCTCCACTTTCATAAAAATATTGCTACAAATAGTATATCTAAAAATACTTGCATTATAAACTGCACCTTACGTAAAAATAATAATTTAAACAAAAAATACGGCGCAAGCACAGAGCTCACACCGTATTCCTTATTTTAAATCAAATTAACCTTTGTGTTCTTTTTTCCAAAGACCTAAGACCACACCTGCAATGATCGAGCCGATCGCAACAGCTGCGATATAGCCAAGTGGGTTAGTTGCCAATGGTGTTACCCAGAAACCACCGTGTGGCGCTGGTACGGAAACATGCCAGAGACCAACTAAAGCACCACCGATCGCAGAACCCAAGACACATGATGGGATCACACGACCTGGATCAGCTGTAGCAAATGGGATCGCACCTTCTGTGATAAATGAGAACCCTAAGACCCAGTTAGAGATACCAGCACGGCGTTCTTGTTCTGGGAATTTGTTAGGGAAGAAAGCTGTTGCGATCGCTGTAGCAAATGGTGGGATCATCCCGCCGACCATAACTGCCGCCATCAAGGTCGCAGCTACCACAGATTTAGGATCGTTAGCAAACGCACCGGAAGCAAAGACATAAGCAGCCTTGTTGAAAGGACCACCCATATCGATCGCCATCATCCCGGCCAAGACTAGGGTAAGCACGACTAAGTTACCTGTACCTAAGTGGTTCAAGAAGTTTGTGATCCAAATGTTGATCGTTGAGAAGATCGGATTGATGATAAAGTACATGATCAAAGCGATGAACAACAAGCCCAAGACTGGATAGATCAACATCGGCTTCATCCCTTCGACACTCTTAGGTAAGTGAGCACAAAGTTTCTTCAAGCCGACCATCAAGTAACCAGCAATGAAACCAGCTGCGATACCACCTAAGAAACCAGCTGCCGATTTAGCATCAGCCATCACATTAGCTGTGTAAGCTCCACCAAATGAACCACCGTAAACTGTTGCCATGAAACCACCGACAAAACCGGGCATCAAGGCTGGACGATCGCCGATAGCTTCAGCGATATAAGCAGCTAAAACAGGAACCATGAAAGCAAATGCCATGTTACCAGCATTGTTCAAGAAGATGAAGGCTGGTGATTTAGCACCACCCATGTATTGTTCGACGATAAAGGAGATCGCCATCAAGATCCCACCACCGATAACGAATGGTAACATGTGGGAGATCCCGTTCATCAATTGTTTATAGATATCGCCCCAAACAGAACCGGTCGAATCACTTTCTTCAGTTGCATCATTAGCACTTGCATGAAAGACGGGAGCTTTATCTTCTAAGACTTCATTGATCAACTTTTCAGGGTCTTTGATCGCATCGGTAACTGGTTTGTTGACCAAGTTCTTGCCATCAAAACGTGCCATTTCGACTTTCTTGTCGGCAGCCACGATAACACCCTTAGCGCGCTTGATCTCATCAGCTGTCAAACGGTGCTTGATACCTTCAGAACCGTTTGTTTCAACTTTGATATCAACGCCCATCTTATCAGCTTGTTTTTTCAAGTTTTCTTCCGCCATGTAAGTATGCGCGATCCCGTTTGGACAAGCTGTTACCGCTACGATGTATGGACGAGAATCGTCAGCTGGTTGGTTAGCAGCTGCTTTTTCGCGTTCTTCTTGCGCTTTGTTTTCAGCTTCTTTTTGCGCAACTGCTTTAGCAAAGATGTCTTGGACCTTTTGTGGTGTGTCAGCTGCTTTCAAAGCATTGACCACATCTGGGTTCATCAAAACTTGAGATAAAGCTGCTAAAGCTTGTAAGTGGGTATTATCCCCACCTTCTGGAGCTGCGATCATAAAGAACAAGTGCGCTGGTTGGCCGTCCATTGATTGGTAGTCGACCCCATTGACACTGCGCGCAAACATTACTGCTGGCTTCTTAACTGCCGTATCATGAGCGTGAGGGATCGCGATCCCTTCACCCATACCAGTTGAGCTTTCAGCTTCACGTTTTAAGATATCTTTTTTGTATAATTCTTCGTCGTCGATGATGCCTTTAAAAAATAAGTTATGCACCATTTCATCGATAACTTCATTTTTGGTCGTAGCCTTAAGATCCATGATCATAAGGTCGGTCATCAATAAGTCACGAATGTCCATGTCTTACACTTCCTTTTTAATTATTTATATTCTTCGATCTCGATCATTGGTAAGATCTCATTGATCTTGTCAGCATCAGCCAAGTCTTCAGAAAAGGCTGTTGCAGAACCACAAGCAAGTCCATAACGGAAAGCTTCAAGTGGATCTTTAGTCTTAGCGTATGTGCCAGTAAAACCACCGATCATCGAGTCACCAGCACCGACCGAGTTGATCACGGTGCCTTTTGGTGCGTATGAACGATAAACTTTATCTTTAGTGATCATCAAACCACCATCGCCTGCCATCGAGATCAAGACGTGTTGCGCGCCCATTTCAAGTAATTTCTTACCGTATTTAACGATGTCATCGATGCTATTTAGTTTTACACCGAATAATTCAGCTAATTCATGGTTGTTAGGTTTGACCACTAATGGATTTTCTGGCAAAGTCTTCAACAAACTTTCACCCGTTGTATCGATCACAAATTGGGCACCTTTTTGACGGATGACTTTGATCAGATCAAAGTAAAAATCATCACTCAAACTTGGGACTAAACTCCCGGCAAAGATCACCACATCATCAGCGGTCAATTTATCGAATTGCGCTGTAAAGGCTGCGATCTCTTCTTTAGTCAATTCAGGTCCACGGCCGTTGATCTCGGTTTCTGCTTGCGCTTTGATCTTAACGTTGATCCGTGTATCAGCTTTGATCGGAGTAAAGTTCGTCTTAAGTCCTGTCTTTTCTAGAGCTTCTTTAACAAACTCACCGGTAAAACCACCTAAAAAGCCCCAAGCTGTATTATCTAAGCCTAATTCCTTCAAGATGCGGGAAACATTGATCCCTTTGCCCCCAGGTAATTTATTGTCGTAATCCATTCGGTTGACTTCGCCTAAAGTTAGTTCATTTAACTGGACGATATAGTCGATCGAAGGGTTGACAGTTACTGTATAAATCATCAAAAATCCTCCTGAATCGTCGTTTGTTCGTAATAACGCGCTCTCACTGGTCGTGAAAGACTACTGGTAATGATCGTTGCTTGCGAAAGTTCAGCTACTTTGACAAAGGAAACATTGTCAAACTTGCTTGGATCAGCCAAAACAAAGCATTCCTCGCTTTGCTCCAATGCCGCTGTCTTGACTGCCGCCTCATCGGGATCGGGCGTAGTGAACCCATAACGGGGATGGATCCCGTTGATACCCAAAAACGCTTTGTTGAACCGGAATTGCGTCAGTGAACTGACTGCTTTGACACCAATAATTGCTTTAGTAGTATTTTTCAACTCACCACCGACCAAAATCGTTCGCACATTTTGATCAGCTAATAACGAAGCATGCATGACCCCATTAGTCACGACTGTCAGTTCTGGCTTGTTTAAATAAGGGATCATCGCCAAAGTCGTCGTTCCCGCATCCAAGTAGATCACATCTTCAGCTTCGACTAACTTGGCCGCTGCTTTAGCGATCGTTTCTTTTTGGGTCGTATTCTTCGACGCTTTACCACTCATATCAAGTTCACGTTGAAGCGAATGCTTGATCTTGGCCCCGCCATGCACCCGGACTAACAAGCCTTTTTCTTCCAAAAGTTGGAGGTCTCGCCGCGCCGATGATTCAGAGCAATTAGTTTGTTCACGGATCTCTTGAAGCTTAACGATATTATTTTCCTTTAACATCTGCAAAATATGCTGTTGTCTTTCTTCTGCAAGCACTTTCATTACACCTCCAAAATTATAATATCATCTGAACCAGCAAAAATCAATCACAAAAAATCAAAAAACGTCATTAAATTTCAAAAAAATTTAACATATTATCTTTCATGAAAAAATTTAAATATACATCTAAAAAATGCCGTTTTCTATTTGAAAACGGCATTTTATTTACAATTATTTGAAATTATATCCGGTCAAAAACAGTCATCAATTCTTAAAACTGTGGATCGGAGCAGGGATCAACCCACCACGCGTGATCATCGCAGCACTTGAAGTCTGATTGTATGGCATGATCGGCGCATGTCCCAATAAACCGCCAAATTCAACTTGGTCTCCGACTTTTTTGCCTGGAACAGGGATCACCCGGACAGCAGTCGTTTTATTGTTGATCATCCCGATCGCAGCTTCATCGGCGATCATCGCGCTGACCGTTGTGGCTGGAATATCACCTGGTAAAGCGATCATATCCAAGCCAACCGAACAAACAGCTGTCATCGCTTCTAATTTATCCAAGGACAGGGTTCCCGCTTCAACAGCAGCGATCATCCCCGCATCTTCAGAGACTGGGATAAAAGCACCGGACAACCCGCCTACGTGACTGCAGGCCATGATCCCGCCTTTTTTGACTGCATCATTTAACATCGCCAACGCAGCCGTGGTCCCATGAGTCCCAACTTGAGCAAGACCGATCTCTTCTAAGATCTGCGCAACCGAATCACCAACAGCTGGGGTCGGCGCTAAGGAAAGGTCGACGATCCCAAAGGGTACATTTAACCGTTTAGCTGCTACACTGCCGACTAACTGCCCCATCCGTGTGACCTTAAAAGCTGTCTGTTTGATCGTTTCTGCCACTTGATCGAGCGGTTGACCTTTAACATGCTCTAAAGCTGCTTTAACGACACCAGGTCCTGAGACCCCGACATTGATCACTACATCTGGTTCACTGACCCCATGGAAACCACCGGCCATGAATGGATTATCTTCGACCGCATTACAGAAGACGACTAATTTAGCGTTGGTCATATAATCTAATTTAGCAGCCGTTGTGATAACTTCACCCATTTGTTTGACCGCATCCATATTGATCCCACTCTTGCTGGAACCGACATTGACTGAGGCACAGACTAAGTTCGTTTGGGCCAAAGCTTCGGGTAATGATGCGATCAAGGTTTGGTCACCTTTAGTCATACCCTTTTGAACAAGCGCAGAAAAGCCACCGATAAAATCGATCCCCAATGTTTGAGCTGCCCTGTCCAAAGTTTTAGCGTACTTGACGTAATCCTTATCTTGGCTGGCACCCGCAACTAAAGAGATCGGCGTCACTGCCACGCGTTTATTGACGATCGGGATCCCATATTCCATCTCGATCTGTTCAGCCGTTTTGACTAGATCTTTAGCTTTAGTCGTGACCTTATCGTAGATCTTTTGGCAAGCCACATCACTGTCGCTATCAATGCAATCCATCAAGGAGATACCCATGGTAACGGTGCGGACATCGAGATTTTGGTCAGATATCATGTGGATCGTTTCTAAAATCTTATCAAATTCCATGAGCTGTCCTCCTATAGTTGGTGCATTGCGCGATAAACTTCTTCATTGCGCAAATTGATCTCAACTTTCAAGGTCTGACCCAATTCGGCAAGTTTAGCTGAGATAAGTTGCAGATCGCTTTGTTCCGGCACTTGGACCGCCATCATCATCGTAAAGTGCCCCTCTAAAATAGTTTGACTAATATCGAGGATATTGATATCTTGTTCAGCCAAAAAGCGACTAACTTCAGCCACGATCCCGACCTTATCTTGACCAACAACAGTTAAAATAGCTTTCATTATATATGCCCCCTATGTATAACAGTGCAGAGAAATGCGGGTTAGGCCGTATGGATAACGGTAAGGAAAGTTTGAGGTTTTTTTATCTCGGGCTTTCATTATTGTTATACACTAGGCATTGCATTTCACAACACGACTACTATAACAGTGCGGAAGAACACGGATAGCTCCGTAGAAATAACGATAAGAATGCTTTGAGGCGCTTTTTGTCTCAAAGCAGGCTTATTGTTATTTCCTAGGAGTTGTGTTCTGTAGCACGACTACTGCGGAGAAAACCGGTTTCTCCGACTACGACAAACCATCGTTACCAAACGACACCTTAACTATATAATTAACTTACCTAAAGTTCAAGAAATTATTTAACCTGGGAAATATTTTCTTTTGCTTGCTAATACATGCAATTACATGTAATATAGATTAAGTATTTATATGCAGATGCATGCAATTTATTAGTGAAAGGACTTTATTTATGGATAACATTTCTAAAACGATCGATCCTAAGATCCGCCTGATCGTTACTATATTGCTTTTATTTTCCGGATTTGTCAGTCTAGCTAGTCAAACGATGATGATCACCGCCTTACCCGTCATCGAACATGAGATGAGTGTCTCATTGACTCTAGTTCAATGGATCACAACGGGGTACACTTTGATGGTCGGTGTCATCACACCGCTCTCATCTAATCTGTATGAAAAATTCAACAAGCGCAACATCTTTTTGACTACGATCGCGGTCTTTATCTTAGGGACTTTGATCGGGTGTTTTGCAACTGATTTTTGGCTCTTGCTACTCGCCCGCTTAGTCCAAGCATGTGCTAGTGGGATCTTGATGTCATTTCAAATGACAACGATGATCTCGATCTATCCCCTCGAAAAACGCGGTACGATCCTCGGGATGTCTGGGCTAGTTATCGCTTTTGGTCCAGCTATCGGGCCGACACTTTCTGGTCTGATCGTTAACACTTTGGGATGGCGCTATATTTTCATCTTAGTTTTACCAATGATGCTATTGGTTTGGTTGATCGGTTTTTTTGCCTTTCCTAACTTCTCCGAACCTAAAGATATCAAGATCGACTTTATCTCCGTTGGTCTCTCCTTGCTTGGTTCGGGATTGACTTTAGCAAGTTTAACTTTCTTTCAAGCCTCGGCTTTACAAGGTTGGATCATGTTAGTCTTAGGGCTAGCGATCCTCTTTGTCTTTGTTAAACGTCAACTTCGTCTCAAACAACCGATGCTCAAAGTTCAACTCGTCAAAAATCGTTCATTTAGATTGATGACTTTAGTGGGGATCTGTGCTTTCATGGTCTTACTTGGGACCGAACAAATGCTTCCGATCTTCACGCAAAACGTTTTACACCTAAATAGTATGGTCTCTGGGATGATCTTGTTGCCTGGTGCGATCGCTAATGCGCTCAGTGCTGCTATAGTCGGCCGTCTTTACGACAAACATGGTCCTAAATATTTGATCATTTCCGGGGGGATCTTAATGTTGATCGCTGCGATCCCATTTGTCATGATCTCCGAGACTACGCCTGTTTGGCTCTTAACGGTTGCTTATATGCTGCGGATGATCGGAAATGCCCTCGTATTTTCACCTGCGATGTCAGAAGCCTTTGTTGATGTTCGGCCGGATGAAGTCAGCCACGCTACAGCCCTTAACAACAGTTTACGTCAGGCATTCGGCGCTTCCTCGATCACCATCTTGATCGTCTTATCCAATATCCCAGCGACATTTACAGCTGGGATGCGTCTTTCCATGTGGATCACAGTCAGCTTGGTCTTATTGATGCTGATCTGCTTTAGTCTTTACTTACACCAAAATTCTCGAAAGGATTGAGCTTCTATGGATTCCCCAAAAATAAGTAAGCTAGTTGCAATTTTTAATCGTAAGTTACGTACTGAGATAAATAATCAGTATGAGCATTTGGGGTTAAGTGATAAAAATTACTTTTATCTTGAAAAGATCCATGAAAATCCAGGTATAAGCCAAGCAGAATTACTGCGCTCTCTTTATCAAGATCAAAGTATCGTGACACGCCAAATCAATAAATTAGTAGCTGATGGTTGGGTCCAAAAAAAATTTGCCATTTCTGATCATCGGAGATCTGAGCTATATTTGACACCGAAAAGCGAGGCTATCTTACCTAAGATCAAACTGATCCATCGTCAGATCAACCAACGTGCTCTCGCAAGTTTGACACCACACGAAGCACAGGTATTTGGTGAACTATTGGCTAAAGTAACAGCTGAATATCAACCACATAATTCAACAGAAGCATGAAACATGCCATATAATTAGGGATAAAAACATATGAGATGTGCACAATGAAAGTTCACATGACCAACATTCACGTGATGGCGAAAAATAGTGTTGCTCAGATAGCCCAAACTTTATTCTCAGTTGAATTTGATCATCTTTATCCATGATGTGACGCCACTGATGTTTGCCGAAAATCGCTACTTGCTACCAACATTTATCGATTTTTACCAAAAAGCTGATCTTTTGATCGTGCCGTCTGAACAGATGTATCATTTCTTACGAGAAAATGGTCTGGCAGAGAAAAAATATGTGGTCCAACAGAGGTGGGATCATCCTTTAGATGCCGATATGCTTTATGACACCACTGAGATCAAACGTTTGAATTTTGCAGGTGATCCCCAAAAATTCACATTTGTTCAAGAATGGCATCACGATATTCCACTACATCTATTCGCTTCTGAAAAGTCTGAAGCAACTGACCTGAACCTTATCCACGAAGGCTGGCTCAATAATGCCGAGCTTTGCATCAGGCTTTCTAAAAATGGTGGTTTTGTTTTGGTTTGGAATGATGGTGGCTATACCCAAGAATATACTTCTAAATATATCTCCTATAAACTAGGAACTTATCTGGCTGCGGGGCTACATGTCATCGTTCCACGTGGCATCTCAAATGAAGAGCTGATCGTCAAAAATAACCTCGGCTTTGCAGTTGATTCGATCGCCGAAGCTTTAGAAAAATTAGCGAACCTCACTCAAGAAGAATATCTACAATACAAAAATGCAGTCAAAGAATTTGCACCACTACTTCAACAAGGTTACTTTACTAAGCAAGCCTTAGTTCAAGCAGTTTTTGAAGTTTTACAAGCCTAAATGAAAAACAAGCTTTCCCGGGAAATAATTTCCCAGGAAAGCTTGTTTTTTAGTTCATTTAAAAGCGCAAGTGATACAGACTAGCCGGCCGTCCCGGCCCACGCTTATTTGCCTTTCCGATCTCGCGGAAAAGTCGCTGGTGGGTCTTTTTAAAGTTCGAATTATCGATCTCATGAAAACTGCCCCCTAAAAACGGTGCATATAAACTCCGCGCTTCACGTAAAGTAAAAGCTTCGCCCAAGATCCGCAAGACATCTGGCTGAGTGTCTAACGAGCGTCGGATCCGCAGACAAGCATTTTTCAAAACATAATCGTTGACTTGGTAGAATTTGTTTTTTCGCAAGCGTTTTTGGTAATACTCAGTTTCTGTATCAACTGTTGCCACCACTAATTGTTTCTCACCTTTAGTGAAATAGTAGTGATTATTCAAGTTCTCTAAGGTAAATAGTTCCAAGGTCGAATTCATCATATCCGGAAACTCCGGTAAATAAGTCATATAAGCCATTGTCACTAAGCGTTTTCCATCAACTGCCCGTTTAGGATTAGTCAATGTTTCTAATTGTTCAATATTTTTAGGTGAAACAGTCTGTCCCGTCAACTCACGTGTCAGTCTGATCGTCGCATCAAGGGCATCCTCATCCTGGATAAGACAAGTTTCAGGTAAAGTCCAGTCACCCTCATCTTTTAAGACCACCTTCACTTGGTTAGTCGTTCGATCAAAACACCAAATGATATTGAGCAACTTTACCTCAAACGGGATAAATGTTCTATTGATTTTCATTTTTTTGGCAACTATCTCGAATAAAAGTATAGCTTTTCCTTTCCTAAATTATCCTGGTATTTCTATTCCCCCTGTTAATCAGAAGCCAACTTGTTATAATATAGCTAGCTAGAACGAGGAGGAAAATATCAATGTTACATCTAATACCAAATGATCTACCCCAAGCACTCGAAAAGTTAGCTTGGCTAAAAGCAAATGGCTATAACACAGCTACCAGAGAAAGTGTCATCAACGACATGACGCAAGACGGTGTCCAAGATATGCTCGACACAGCACTTGAGGGTCCATATTGGGGGACCGCGTGGGAAAAGCCCGATATGATCTTAACGATTACGGGAAGTCTGGGAGAAGAGATCGCCAAAGTTTATCCGCGAAAAGGATTCGAGACCTTTTCACAAGATCTCACAGATAATGATCTGCTCTACTGGCGTAATTTATCGGCTCAAGTCAGCGTAGCGATCGGCAACGATTAAGCGCGACTGCCATTGATGATTTTTAGCCATAACACATCCCCTCAAGCTTAACCAGTGACTAGAGTACAAGTTTCATATACTAGCCTGCTCACATTGCTGGTATACCTAGAAAAAGTCTATATATTAAGAAAACCTTAAATTTATATTTTCACAAATTCTAAAATTTTTCTTGCATTTACAAATTACTATGGTAAAATTTAAAGTAATTTTTGCAAGGGGGAAGAATACAATGGTTAAATTTAGACGTGTTCGTGCGTTTGACACTGAGAACTTAGCTAAAGACATGACTATCGTAAAAAAGGATATTCAAATCTCTGGTCATAAGATCAAAAATGTGCCAGTTCAGCTTGAAGATTCGCAGTCTGAAGATATTAGTTACCTTATTTCAGACCCTATCTTTAAACGTCTATATTCGATTATCCGAAGAAACACTGAAAGTGTTGAATTCGACTTTGACAAGATCTAAAGTCGGTCAAGTCTATTAATTTGAGAATTACCCGCGCATCTTCTCTTTGGGAGATGCGCTTTTCATTTTGCCTTATTGAAACCGCTTACTGGTAAACTGTATAATAAAAGAAAAGACTATCAGGGGGGATCTAGATGCAAACCTTTACTGTTGCCAAACAATACCTGTATTACCGCTTCTCATTAGCCTTTATCACTTACGCATTGCTACTTTTACTGGGATATTTTTTACTCCAATACTTTAATTATAGTGATTATTTTCAATATACTTTATTCTTTGGGAGCATTTGTTTTAGTTTAGATTGTCTACGTAGCTTCTTTTATTGGAAATATGCTCGACTCCATTTCAGTTCTACAGCAGTCATCGTTACCAAGGGGCTTTTCTTTTATTCAAAAACAACGATCCCGCTTGAAAAAATATATATCGTTTCAGAAAGCACAAATGCCTACTTACAGCTTTTCAAATTGAAAAGACTAATTTTTCAAACGATCGCACAGGCAGCTAGTTTTGCTGGGATCATCGAAGACTTCCAACTACCTGTGAAAGTAGGTGGCCGTGATGAAGGCTAGACGCCAATCGGCAAAATATTTTGCCGTCAAATATACTGAATTTTTTGTCCGTAATGGTCTGATCTACCTGCCATTATTGGTTCTTATCTTCATTCTTCCCAATTTTTGGACACTTTTACTTTTCCTGGGTTATACTAGCTCGCTCATTGCGATCTTTTTACGCTATTTCACTACCACCTACCGCATTGAGGCTGATACTTTGACGCTCACGACCGGGATCATTGCCAAAACAACGCTCGACCTCAAACAAGCTGAACTCAGCCACACGCTGTCAAACTTTCGCGTTGAACAAACTATCTATCAAAAACTCTTCCGCACGTAAGGTATTCAGATCTACCTAAACAACAGTACCACAGAAGAAGCAATCGAGTTTTTTGCTTTGACCCCTGAGCAGTTAGCGCAATTACAGGACTTTTTAGTCGCATTCCAGCCAGCAGCAAAAACAGTTGCAGAAAACAAGACGAGACTCATTGAAAAATCACAAGCTGATTCCCTAACAATTGTAAAAACAGGCTTTATTTCCACACGATACTTAGCTTATTTGGCCTTAGTCCTCCAATTAGAAGAACAGTTCCCACGGCTACAACATTTCTTCGATATCACAGCGTTATGGTTTGGGGTGATCTTAGTCAGTGGGGCACTTTTGTTCAATCTCACTCACCATTATATAAGCTTTGCCAAGTTTTCACTGTGGGAAACTGAGCATAATTTTATCGTTAAAAATCATTTCTTTACCGCTGACCAAAATACGATTCCTAAAAAGGCGATCGTTGGGCTAGAGTTGACCAGCGAGCTTAACCGCCGACTCTTTAAACTGACCTGCGTTACTGCGATCTTGGCTAACAGTGATGCTGACCAAGACGAAAACCGCTCCAAAAATTTCTTATTTCCCCTACTCCCAACACATGAGCTCTTACCGACTTTAGCCCGTTATTTCCCTCAGATCCCGCGCGAACTTTTTGAGCTTCCAAGCTATCAGCCTAAGTTGCGCTATCGGCTAGGATATTTGCTAAAAATCGGCACTCTAGGAGCAAGCTTATACTTTATCCTGCAATTTTTCATAAGTTGGCTCAGTGCTTTAGGTGTGATCATTACCGGGATGCTTTTGTTGTCGCGTTTATTATTTGAACCACTAACAACACGGATGGCTCATACCCCAGACTACTTTATCTTTACCAGTGGCCTCATCAATAAACGGACTTATATCTTACCTCGAAAAATGCTTGCAAGTGTCAAAACAACAGACTATCTTGACCTCATTGTTGGTTCAACTTTGACTTTTACCACGACTGACGGCAAAACGATCAGGCTGCTATATAAAATGTAGAACAATATAGAAGTTTAAGTACATTCTTCTACATTGT